>TARA_Y100000385_G_scaffold243797_1_pt1 | contig 11743 bp, 21 predicted proteins | sample TARA_Y100000385 | Tara Oceans TARA_Y100000385 (sample SAMEA2620980) | marine metagenome | biome: marine biome (ENVO:00000447); feature: surface water layer (ENVO:00002042); material: "saline water (ENVO:00002010), including plankton (ENVO:xxxxxxxx)" | depth 5 m
AAGCTGCAAATTCAGATAGATTACACCTTGTAGCATCAATGTTAGAAATAACTTAATGAACATTGTTAATATCCCATCATCTAATTTAGATGATGTTTGGTCTTTAGTTAAAAAAGACATAAGTGAAGCTCTATCTTACTCAGGTAATCATACAGATGCACAATTTGTTTATGACACAATTAAACAAAGCAAGATGCAGTTGTGGGTTATTTGGGATAAATCAAAACCAACAACAATAGAGAAATACTTTGGTGTTGTTGTTACAGAATTAATTAAAAAAAAATTAAAACAATCTTGTCATATATTTATTATGACAGGAAAAGGCAGACAACAATGGCAACACTTACTTAGTGTTATCGAAGATTTTGCCGAACAACATGGATGCGATCAAATGGAATTAATTGCAAGGCCAGGTTGGGCAAGAATATTAAAACAATATAAATACAAAAGAACTCATGTAGTTCTTGAAAAGCAACTAAACAAACAGGAGAAAACATAATGTCATTTATAAGCGGTGGATCATCAGGTGGCGGATCAATAACAACTCAAGGTGTAACACCATACAAACCAGCAGAACCAGTTCTTAATCAGATCTTATCTGAGTCAGGACAATTATATAATCAAGGTGTAAGTGCATCAGGGTATGTATCTCCAAGCACACAAACACAAACTGGTTTAGCTCAACAAGAAGTTCTTGGAACTGCTGCTTACAATCAATTAAATAATACTTTAGCTGGTAATTATACTAATCCATATTTATCTCCAATGTTGCAAAATGCTACAAGTGAAATTGCAAATAGTATTAATACAGAATTTAGTGGAGCTGGAAGAACACCTGGATCTCCATTAAACCAACAAGAAATCATAGCTGGTGTAGCTGACTATGCTTTACCCTTAGCTTTTGATCAATACAACAAAGAAAGACAAAACCAATTACAAGTTGCTTCATCAGCACCATCGCTTACAGCAACAGGATCTCAATTAGAAGAACTTACTAGACAACAAAATCTTGCTCCATTTGCATCTTTACAACAATATGCTGGTTTAGTTACACCGATAGCTTCAGGATTTCCAACACAACAAAATCAAGTAAGAACACAAGCTAGTCCAGTTACTACTGCTTTAGGTGGAGCTTTGATAGGTTCTAAATTTGGTGGTATGGGAGCTGCTACTGGTGCATTAGGCGGCTTGTTAGCTGGGTTACTATAATGAATAAAATAAATAAAATAATATACAATTTAAAACAAGACATAGATAAAAACACAACAAAATATATTATGATTGTTGGTGGTTTAGCTGTTCTTGGAATTATAATCTAATATGAAAAGTTATAAAAAAGCGGTTGGCCTGTTAGAGAAAGATGCACCTGAAAATCACTTTCTTGCATATATAAATCCTACTGAAGCAAAAACATTAAAACAAATGGGTGGGTCAGGTAAAATGACTCCACAAGGTATATTAAGTTTTGAACCAGCAGATGGTTATGAGGGTGAAGTTTCAAGTGATTATGGTGGATATGGTGGCGGTGGTTTTAGCGACAATACAGATTCAGAGGAAAATCAATCTTATAATAATCAAGGTTTTAATGATAGCGGTTCATCAGATGATGGTCGTTATGATGGTATGGATAATGAACAACAAAGAGAATTAGACATACAAATAGAAAACGATAAATATTTTGATTACGAAACTGAAGCTTACAAAGATATACCATCAAGAGCTGTACCTACTTTTGAACAAGGTAGTGGAAAATTTACTGGCACAAAAACTGTAGGTCAAGGTGTAGTAACAGCAGCAGATTATAATTTAGCAACTGCTAAAGGTATTTTACTAGACGACACAATTAGCAAAGATGACAAAGTAGAATTTTTAAATACTATTCAATCTATTGTTAATTCAAAAAATGATAGCGGTAAACCTCAAGTAGATTTTGAGGGTAAAGAATTTATTCAAGATAATTTAGAAAAAACTTTAGCTGAACTTAAGAATACATCTTTTTATGATACTTACACAAAAGATGAAAATTTTGATCCAAACTCACAAACTTATAATGATGCGTTTAGAGATGCACCTTTTAAAACTGTTGGTGAAACAATAGCAACAAGACAAAATGCTATTAAAGGTCTTACAGGAACTTTATCTCCAATGAGTGCTTTAACTAATGTAATGTTTGCTTCTTTAAAAGATGCTTACGGAAACAAAAAAGCATTAGATATGATTGGGTATGATGGAACTAAATTAAAACCTGATTATGCAGAAGTTGGTGATACTGGTGGTATTTTAACTGATAAAGAATATTTACTAGGCAATACTTTAGACAGAGAACAAATTAACCAGGCTATACCTAATTTAAGATCTGATGATAATGCTTTGCCTGACTCAATGGTAAACAAATATTTTTCAGAAGTAGGAAATAATGTTGGTGTTTCAGATGGACTTTTAAAAAGTTACAATGAAATTAAAGACAGATTAGACAAACAATTTACTGCAAGTCAAAATGCAAAAGTAGATACAAACAATATATTTTACAAATATTTAAACGAACAAGGATTAATATAAATGTCAGATAAAAGTGGATTTAAAGGTTTATTATATAGCCCTGAAGTATTAGGTGGCTTATCAGTTTTAACTCAAGGTTTAGCTGGAAAAACTCCTGATGTAGTTATGCCAAGTCTTATTCAAGGTGTGCAAACTGCTAGTGCATTTTCTAAATTAGAAGATGAAGAAGAAAAAAGAAAATTTATTGCATTGTACGAAAAAAATGTTCCTGATAGCGATAAAGCATTATTCAGATACAATCCTGAACTTTATATAAAAAATAGAGAATATGCTAAAAGAGAAAAAAATAGTTTTATAAATTTTAAAGATTTGAATAGTGGCGATGTTAAAATGTTTGATGTTTCTACAAATATAGGCAGACAAAAATTAAAAATTTTTAGAAGTGAAGATGGTCGAAATGTTATACAAGTTCCAAGTCAAGATAAATCAACTGACTTAAGTAAAAAAGCCACAACTGATGCAGAGAAAAAAGTTTTAACTGCAATAGAGATGGATGGTTTATTAGAAGTTATGGAAGTATTACATGATGATAAATTTTCTACTTATCTTGGTAAATCACAAGCAGTAGTTGGTGAGCTAGTTTCTAAATCAGGAATATTTACAAATCAAAAAGATATAGAAACTTTTATGATTAGGAGAGCGGAGTGGGAAGCAGCTGTTCAACAATACTTTAATGCTTATAGAAAAAATATTACTGGTGTAGCAGCTGGTGAAAAAGAAATTAAATTACTAGAAAATTCTGTACCTAATGTAAATGATCCACCAGCAGTATTTAAAGCTAAAGTCAAATTACAAAGACAATTGAATAATATGGCAATGCAAAGAAATAAAGAATTTTTAGATTTAGGTATTGGTAAAATTACTAGAGATAAAGATAATAAACCAACTGGCAAATACAAAGAATATTTACAAAAAAATAAATTAAAAATTACAGAAGATGTTGCTAGACCTTATGTAACAGATCTAGTTGCAACTGGTTATAGTGATGCTCAAATTAAATTAAAAATTAAACAAGCATTTGGTCAAGAAAATGTTGAAGAAATTTTAACTATGCTAGGTCTAAAATAATATGTCATCAACTTATAATTTTAAAAAAATTTTAGAAGAATTTGAAAAAGATAAAGTAAATACAGGATCTACAGAAAATAAATTAGATAGATCAAGTTTTGAAAAAGATATAAAAAATTCTGAAACTTTAAATGAATCTCCAAGTGTTACAAAAGATGTTGCTTTATCAACTCTTGATGGTGCTGGTGAGGGAGCTGCATTTTTACTTATTGATTTACCTACATTAATTTCTAATGGATTTCTTTATAAAGATAAAATGGAAAAAGAAGTAGCAATGAGAGCTACAAAATTATTTCAAGATATAACAGGTGCAAGTGACGAAGAACTAGCTGAAACTGAAAAAAACATTTTAGCATTAAAAGATTATGAATATAAATCTACTGGATTAAAAAAATATTTAAAGAAAAATGTTTTATCTTACGAACCTAAAACTCCTGCTGGAAAAATAGTTAATGAAGCTGCGGAGTTTGCTGTACCATCATTTGTTTTATCTCCAGCTGGAGCTAGAACTGCGATGACAGTAAATGCTGCTGGTGCTGGAGCTTTCAGCGGTGCTGCTCAAGAATTAGGAGCTTCTGAAGAAATTGCTGTACCTGTTGCTGCAACACTTAATTTAGCTGCTGATTTATTAGCTTTAAAAAAAGGTAATGCTTCAACAATTAGTAAAACAATAGTTGAGTCTATGAGTTCCAAACAATTAGATGAAGCAAAAAAATTACAAACACTTGCAAAAAATTCAGGACTAGATTTAAAGGCTTCTGAAGTTATGAAAGGATCTGTTATAAATAGTGTTGAAAAAAATGTGACTACTATTCCTATAGCACAAAAAATTATTAATAAATTTTGGGATAGCAGACCTGAAAAATTAAAAAATTATATTAATAAATGGGGAAAAGAATTAGGCATACTCAAAAAAAATAAATTTATAAGTCAATCAACTCAATCACAAACTTTAAAAAAAGTTGCAATAAATTTAGATAAAAGTAGATCTGATATTTGGTTAAAGTCAGGTGGTGCTGATGTAAAACTTCAAAAATTTAAACCTGTTCAAGTACAAAATATTTCTAATGATTTTAAAAGTTTAATTAAAGATGCTAACTCTAGCTTTGTACCTACAATAAAAAATTTTCAAAAATTAGTTATGGCTTCAAAAGGTAACGGACAAGCTTTAATAAATATTTCGCATGACTTACAAGCAATGAAAAGTGCATCTATTTATAGAAAATCATTAGGTCAAGCAAAAGCTGGTGAAGCATTAGATCTTGCACAAATAACTAAGATGGATGCTGCAGTTACAAAACTTCTTGACACAATGCCTGGTTATGCAAAAGCTCAAAAAGCTTATTCTCAATTTACAAAAAAATGGGTTGAACCAATTGATAAAGTAAAACTTTTTAAAAATATTAAAGAAGCAAATTTTTTAAAAAATGATGTAGAGGTTGGAAAGTTTTATAAATATATTGCTAGTGAAGATGTGAGTAAAATAGATATTAAAAATTTAGCTCAAGCATTTGAAAAGAGTGGAAGTAAAACTGAATTTAGAAAACTTCTATCTGCTTACTTTGAAACTAATATGAATAAAGCTTACATCAAAGGAATGGAAAATGGAATTTCTGATGGAGCAAGTATTTATAAAGCCATGTTAGGAAGTGGAACACAAAGAGGTAACTTTGCTGAATTGCTTTATCAACTTGGTAAACAAAATAATAAAAATATATCAAGAAAAGATATTGGAAAAGTAGTAGATAATTTTGCACAAATTATAAAAGCATCAGGTAAAAAAGTTCCTGAGGGATCAGACACCGCAGCTAAACTTATGGCACAAGGTGAGATAGGTAAAAATTGGGTGCAAAATCTTTTAGGTTTCAAAGATGGTTTACCTATTGCTGGTGGAATAGTTAGATCAGCAACAGAAGCTACAACTTCAAGAAATGCAAAAATATTAGCAGAAGCTTTAGTAAGTCCTAATGGTGTAGAAGAAATAATTAAGTTATCAAAAACAGGTTTAAAAGATCCTGATATGATAAAAGCAACTTTAATAAATATTCTTAAAACTCAAATAGAAACTGGTGATGAAGAATAAAATGAAATCTCAATCACAAAAAAACTCTGAAGATATAATAAAACTACAAGGGCAATTACAGTTGCTTGACGTTAAAATTACAACAATAAAAGATAATCACCTGGCACACATAGATGCAAAGGTGAATAGCATTTACAAATTTTTATGGGTAATAGCAACGATAAGTCTATCAAGCTTAATAAACTTTCTATTCAATCTAGTAAATTAACAACAGCAGATATAGGCACAATTTCAGAACATGAAGTTATTTGCCAATTAATACGACAAGGTTATTCTGTAGCGAAGTCTGTATCACCTCAATGCTTGTTTGATTTAGTAGCAGTTAGTCCATTAGGTGAAGTTAGACTCATAGATGTAAAAACATCTAGTTATAGAAAACTAAAAAGAAATGTAAATAAATCTAAATTTAAAAAAGGTTTATACAGAATAAATAGAGCTCCAACTGCTAAACAAAAAAAATTAAATATAGAAATTTATTATAATGAAAAATAATCATGCGAATTAGAGAATCAAGCTCAATAGATTTAAGTATAAAAAATTTAGTTAGTATTGTTATAGCATTGGCTATGGGATTGTGGTTTGGTTTTGGAGTCATTGAAAGGCTTAATAAATTAGAGTCTAAAAATCAACTTATAGAAAAAGATCTTGAGTCTGCAAATGAATTTATTATAGGTGTACCAAAAGGTCAGATGGTGTCGCCACAGATCCAGGAACTTTTTTTTCTTGTTGAGGATCTTTATAAAACTGTAGAAAAGTTAGAAAAAAATCAAGAGCAAAATATGACAAACAAAGTCAATATTTCTTTTTTAAAAGAAACTATTATTAAAGCTCTTAAAGATATTGAAAAATTGAAAGATAAACAAAGAGAATTTGCAAATGGCAACGGACATTAAAAAGGTGAAGTATTATGATTGAATATCCTGTTGCAGTAATTTTATTAATGTTTGTTGGTGGTGAGATAAAAGAACATCGTATTCAAGATACTGTGTCGATCTGTATGAAACGTAAAAGAGAAGCTTCTAGAGTTCTTAAAGAAAATATTAGTTATAAATGTATAAAGAGTGAAGTTGAATTAGAAACAAATATTGATGGCAGCAAAAGTATTAAGAGCATTATTTTAAATAGTAAATAATATGAGCTACAAACCTTTATCAATATTTTGCACAATTAAACCTAGTTTTATTGAGGGTCTTGGAATTTTTTCTACAAGAGAAATTAAAAAAAATACAGATCTAGGTATATCTCATATTGAATTGGACAATGAATTTATAAGAACACCGCTTGGTGGATTTTTAAATCATCAAGAAAAACCTAACTGCAAAAGAATTAAAAAAGGTAACAAATGGTTTCTTATAACTACCGAAGATATAATGCCGAACCAGGAATTAACTTTAAAATATAGTTTGTATATACCAAATGAAAAAATGTAAAAAATGTTATCACCCATGTCATTGCAAAGAGGATCTACATTCAGATGAATATGGTCTTTGTACTTGCGATAAATGTAAATGTAAATCGGAGAAAATATGTATAAAGAATTAAAAGAAGAAATAAAGAAACATGAGGGTTGGTCGCCTAAGATCTATAAAGACCATCTAGGATTTGACACTATTTTTTATGGTCATCTTATAACACCTGAAGATAATTATGAACATGGGCAAGAGTATTCAAAGTCAGAGGGTTCAATAGTATTTGAAAAAGATTTTCAAAAAGCAGTTGAACAAGCTGAATCATTAATAGGTGAAAGAGCAATTAATCATATTGCCAAGCAAGTTATTATACAAATGGTTTACCAACTAGGAGTAGGTGGTGTTTCTAAATTTAAAAAAATGTGGGCAGCTCTGGACACAGAGGATTATGAAACAGCTGGTAATGAAATGCTAGATAGTAAGTGGGCAGATCAGACTCCACATCGATGTGCAAAATTAAGTGTAACAATGAAAACAGCAAAACTATAAGGATTATATGTGGTTAAATATTGCAGCTAAATTAGTGCCAGGAATGATTAAGACAGGGATGTCTATTGCAGCTAACAGAAGAAAAACAAAAGAACTAGAGTCTGTTGCTGAACTTAAGTTAGCTGAGAAGATGGCTAATGGAGAAGTTGAATATAAAAAAGCAGTAATCGATTCTCATAGGGGAGATCTAAAAGATGAATTTTGCCTCATCCTTATCTCAATCCCTCTATTACTTTTAGCTTGGTCTGTATTTAGTGATGATCCTGATATACAAGCGAAAATAGATATTTTCTTTAATAAGTTTTCTAATTTACCAATGTTCTACCAAGCTCTTGTAGTTGGAGCTTTCAGTACAATACTTGGTATTAAAGGTGTTTCTACTTTTAAAAAAAAATAATCTATGTCCGATACATCTAAAGAAATTATAACTGAATATAAAGATCAGGTTAGAATATTAAAGCAGCAGATTAACGAATTAGAAGATGCTGGTAAAACCAAAGATGCTGCTAACAAAAGATGTTTGCAAAAACTTGAAAATACTAATGAGGATTTAGAGAGATCTAAAAACACAGTAAAAGAATTAGAACAAAAATTAAAAGAATTAAAACCCAAAGAAATTACTAAATGAAAGTAGCTTTAATAATGATCATGTGTAGTCAGATTGCTGGGGAATGTATGAAACCTCACTTCTTAAGACACCATGATAGTTTTTCAGAGTGTTTAATTGGTGGTTATGAAGAGTCTATAAAAAAGATTAATGAGCTAGGTAGTAAAGAAGTTAATAAGCATGAGATTGTAATAAAATTTAAATGCTACTATGACACCTCTACTCAACATGAGGGTGCATAATGAAAGGCTACAAACTAGGAGTACATAAATCAAGATCAGGTGGATTAACTAAAAAAGGTGTTGCAAAATATCGTAGAGAAAATCCAGGCAGTAAACTTAAAACAGCGGTTACTACAAAACCATCTAAATTAAAAAAAGATTCAAAGGCAGCCAAGCGAAGAAAATCTTTTTGTGCCAGGATGCTTGGAATGAAAAAAAGAAGAACTTCAGCTAAAACAGCTAAAGATCCAAATAGCAGAATTAATAAAGCTCTGCGAAAATGGAATTGTTAATAACATTAACCAAAAACTAATAAGGAAAAAACTATGCCAAAAGTAGGAAAGAAAAAGTTTAAGTATACAAAAGCTGGTATGAAAAAAGCAAAAGCTTTTGCTAAGAAAAAAGGTAAGAAAGTAAAGTACAGATAATGAAAAAAGGTTATCACAAAACTAAGTCAGGTAAGGTTGCCAAAAAGGGATTATGGTTCAACATTAACCAACGTAAAAAGAAAAACAAAAGTCGTACTAAAAAGAAATCAACGATAAGTCCTAAGGTATATGCCAAAGCAAAAAAAGGATTTTAATAATAAGAACTGTAAGTATTGTAATAAATTAATTGAACCTCAAGATAACTATGTTGCATATATGGATGACACATATTCTCATATAGGTTGTGATAGATTACAATACTTTCAGACAATAAGAATTACAACTCAAAAGGAAATACATGGCAAATAGATTTTATAAAAAATTTAAATCATTAACTACTTCTTCAAATATTGATGAAGAAAAAAAGAAAAGAGTTAAAGCTCTATCAACACAATCTGATACATCATTTAAAGAATTAGATGGTGTACTTAAAGGCACAGTTGCAGATACTGAAATGGATTACTTAATGAAGTTAATTAAGGGTGGAAAATAATTTTAAAGAATCGGATTGATCTCATTTATTAAAGATCAATATTACTATGTTCATAGTAGGGATTGAGGTGGGAGAATAAATTGGTATCGGTATTCACTTTGTGTTATCGTTTAGTTCACATAGGTTATATGTTGTTTAACTAAACAAAAATGCAGAAAGATACTTCAAAGATACTATCAGTAAATAGTCGTTATTTAAGTAGGTTTAAAATAAAATATTTATTGATTACAAATCAATTGCTCTACCAATTGAGCTACAAGGGCATAAGACATATAGGCTTTTACAACAGTTTTGTTGTGAGAGCCACTTTTTTTTTGCCTGTTATAAAACTTACAATAGTATTTTTCAATCTACAAGATACCGAATCGATACCAAAAATTAGATACATCTCCTGTACTTTAATTGACCGCTGCATATTGATTGCTAATAAAGGGCAATTGACTATTGCTAACTTAGTTAAACTCAGCTATAACTTATGTATAAGTAAATGATAACAAACATAGGAGAGAGCAAAATGATAAAACTGACAGATAAAGAAACTAAACTTGTACAATTATTATTAGATAATAATGACGGTACAGATTCTCATTGTGTAGAAAAGAATTGGTTCAATAGTGAGTGGTGTGAACACAAAAAATTAGGTTGGTCTTTTGAAACATTGAGAGGAGTCTTTGGTTCAATAATTGATAAAGGATTATTGACATATTCACAAAAAAATGAAAACGGAGAATGGTATCAATGGTATGTTCATGTAAGTCCTGAAATAACAGGAGAAGATGAACCATCAATCAAAACTCCATCAGACTATCTCAATGCTTTAGAAAAACAACTAATAGAGGAGAGAGCAAATGTTTAAAAAAACACACTTAGTAACACTTAATGGTAAGCCAGTTTCTAATGTATCTGAATATATGTTAGCTGGTAAAATTTGTAATCCAGATAATAATCATTTGATTATTAAACAAATGTGGGAAAAGGCAGCTGATGATTTGCAAAATCATTTAGGCAGCCAGGCAATTGTTAAACTGGTAAAATGTGGAAGCAACTTAGATGGTTATGCTTTTTATAAACTTATTGCTAAGCCAGTAATAAAGTTAAAAAAAGTAATTCTATTTGTTCCATTAATTAAGAAAAAAATTAAAGGCTCAAATAAAAAATATTTTGAATCTTCTTATTTAAACAACCAGGTTTTAAATCAGAAGAAACAATTTATAAAAGGGGGTCTGTAATGAATACATTTAATATTAGATCTGTAATTAAGAATGGCAAAAAAGTTTATAGGTACAAGTATTATGGAACTGATGGTAAAATTAAGTTCTTGCATAACCCTGTAAAAGCTATGCTTATTAAAAAGGTTATAGTCAAAACTGATGAGGTTGGCTTTATAAAAACAACTGCATCTGAGTTCTTATTCCCTGAAGCTTATGCTTTATGGACTAAGCATTTGAACTACAAAAGATCTGAGGGCAAGATCTCTCAAAGTTCAATAGATGATTATGATAGCTTTTATCGTAATCACATATCTATATTTTTTAAAGATATAGATATAAGAAATATAACTAAAGATATGGTTAGTGAGTTTGTATCTACTTTAAGAAGTAAGTCGATAAACTCTCAAACATTATCTAAGGTTTTTAATACTCTGTCTGCAATGCTGCAATATGCTAAAGACTCAGATAAGATTATTAAAAATATCTGTAAAGAAAAAAACTACTTAGTTAATGTTATTATTTCTAAAGCAGAACCTGTAGAAATAAATTTTGATAAACTGGATATAGACACAGTTATTAAAATTATTAAAAACATTAAAAGGCCTGAGATTAGTTTGTTATGTTTGATCATGTTAGAAACAGCTTGTAGGCCAAGTGAAGCTCTAGCTTTATCTAAAGATGACCTGGACTTTAAATCTAATGTGCCTTTAATTAAAATAACTAATGCTGTTAAAAGAGGAAAGAAACTTGGCAGCACAAAAACTAATACTGGTAAAAGAGTATTGGCCATATCTGCTGGACTTAAAGATAAGATCCAGGCACATATTGCTAAACTACCGAACCACCAGGAAAGTTTGTTTCTTAATAGGTTGGGCAAATATATATGTGTTGAACAGCTTATAAGAGGTCTAGAAAAGAGTTTAGACGAATTAGGTATCAAACTACCTAGTAATCGTAAAAGCTATTTTTTTAGACACTACATGGCTACCTATTGGGCTAAGACTAATAAGTATAAGAACCCATTAGATCTTGCTAAAGCTCTTGGTCATAAAGATATAAACTTTACAATCAAAACATATATCAAACCTTTTGAAGATAAGAGTAAAGAGTTTGAA
>TARA_Y100000385_G_scaffold27795_1_pt1 | contig 11732 bp, 7 predicted proteins | sample TARA_Y100000385 | Tara Oceans TARA_Y100000385 (sample SAMEA2620980) | marine metagenome | biome: marine biome (ENVO:00000447); feature: surface water layer (ENVO:00002042); material: "saline water (ENVO:00002010), including plankton (ENVO:xxxxxxxx)" | depth 5 m
TTGAGCTTGGTACGTTGCCCATTGAGAAACTGGGATAGTCATTTGACTTCCTCTTAAACAGATTGTCATTGTTTCTTCCGGACAAGGTCCTTGAGTAGCTCCTTGAGCTTGGTACGTTGCCCATTGAGAAACTGGGATAGTCATTTGCTGTCCTTTTAGACAAATAGTCATCGTTTCTTCTGGACATGCCCCCTGAGTAGCGCCTTGAGACTGGTATGTCGCCCATTGAGAAACCGGGATGGTCATCTGTGTGCCATTCAAACAAATAGTCATTGTTTCAACCGGAATATCTATAGGAGGACATGGTCCTAACTGTGCACCTAGAGCTTGATAAGCTGGCCAGTGAGATAGAGGTATTGTAATCGTTTCAGGGTTGCCCACATTATTAGCATGTGGACGACAAATAACAATTGAATCAACTTCCTCACTTGGGACATCAACAATTACAACCTCTCTTACGATCGTTGTTTGAGTTGAAACTGCACCACAACTGTTCGTTGCTGTGATTACGATCACATTCGTTCCGGCGCTCAGGTTAACAGAGTTTTGGTATAAATTAGATGCTCCATTATAAGATGCTCCACTTCCGTCAACAGCCCCATTTACAGTTACGCTAACTTGAGAAGCGTTTGTTATGTTCGTTATTGTTGACTGCACATTAAAGGTAACAGCGGGAGTATATAGTGGACTCGTAGCCGGAGCATTTAATGAAATAATTGGTGCTTCGCATGGACGGTGAGTAAACGTTACAGATTCAGTATCTGATCCACATGGGTTTGTTGCCACCACCTGAATAGTGTTCAATCCCTCGCCAAGCGTAACAGTATTTTGGTAAAGTCCACTAGCAACTGAATAAGATCCCCCCGCTTGCAGAAGACCATTTACGTATAAGCTAATTTGATTCACGTTAGTCATATTGAAGACCATCGCTTGAACCAATTGACTGGGGTTTGATGTAAATCCACCATTTACTGGAAGAATCATTTGAACGTCAGGCGCATCACAAGCATCAAATATTACCGTGAACGTTTCTGCATCTGTACCACAGTCATTCGTAATGATCAACTGGATTGTATTTACTCCAGCATTTAGTGCAACCGTTTTTTCATAGATTTTCGTGATTGAATTGAAGGTACCCCCCGATTGAGTGTTCCCGTTCACAATCAACTGAACTTGATTTGCAGAAGATACATTGAACAATTTTGCACTTATCAATTGAGTACCAACATTCGTGGTCGATGACCCACCAAGGGGGCTAATCATTTGAATTAATGGATCTACACAAGGAGTGTACTCGATAGTAATCGTTTCCGTATCCGACCCACAGTTATTTCTTCCTGTAATAGTGATCGTGTTAATTCCTGGAACTAGATTAAGACTACTTTGTGCTAGGCTCGAGTTAGGGTTGAACGAAAAGTATTGATTAGATCCATTAAGCTGGAAAGTAACCTGACTTTTAGATGTTACATTAAACAAATAAGCCTGTAGGGTGTAATTCGCCTCACTTACCTGCACAAAAGAAGAATTCCCTGTGAAGAAGTTAATATAAGGATCAGCACAATCCGTGTATGTTACTACAATTGTCTCCGCATCTGTACCACAGACATTCGTTGCAGTTATCTGAATAGTATTTTGTCCCTCTTGCAAAATGATGTTGCTTGAGAACTGATCTGTCGTTGAGCTGTATGTATAGTTCGTGTTTGAAACACCATTTACAGTATAGTAAATAGTCGTTCCATTTTCAACTTCCGCAAGAACATTGTAGGCAGCATTTTCTATAGATGCACCATTTCCACAAACGTTTTCAAAATCAACAACCGGCTCTTCACAATCATCATAGATTAGAGTGATCACTTCGCGATCAGATCCACATCCGTTATTAGCAACAATCTCTATTGTATTGTTGTCAGAAACCAACTGTAAGTTTGCTTCTAACATATGCGTATTCGGATTGTAAAGGAAATTCGTAGTTCGGGCTCCATTAACACGAAGTATAATATTGTCTCTACCAGAGATGAATTTTACTTCGGCTTTAAGCACATAAAATTGAGTTAATGAGTTCTCTCTTTTCTGGTTTGGTCGAACCAATCTGACAACAGGATCCTGACAGGGAGCAGTTGGCGTATTTGTAGTAGGAGGGTTAGGAGTTGGTCTAAATGGCCTAACTCTGTTTCTACCTCTAAATCTAAATCGCATATACGCACTTGTATAGTGGTATAGATCATTTTCAAATATTCCTAATCTAGGAGTATCGTCAGTATATCCATCAAAATCATCGATAAGTGTAAAAGTCGTTTTATGCTCTATGCCCATAGAGAACCTTGGACCAAATTGATACCCAAGACCGATACCTAAGCTCGGCATAAAGTTTACGTCATAACCCGAAGAGCTTCCATCTAAAGTTGTTTCATAGATTCCATCAAGCGCATTATTAATGGCTGGTTTGGTAAATCCGATTGAATCATAATTGTAATCCCCAGGAAACCCTAGAAATGCTGCTTGATCAATAAGATCTCCACTAGTTTGGTTCCAGCTAAGATTTAAACCACCAAAGATGTATGGATCCCAACCCGTTCTTCCAACAAGTCTGTTTGGATGAAGCGCTAGTTCTAGTCCAAGTTCATGAACATCAGCCTCAAAGTTGTTCACCGAAAAGCCAGATCCATTTTGATAATCTTGCAACGCACCGGTATAATCCGTGCCTAAATGGGCAAGGTTTGTTGAATCATAATCCTGACCATACCATTTACCTCTAAGGTAACGCATTCTAACATCAAAACTGATTCGATTGCCCTCACGGTAGTTAAACGATCGACCAATAAGGAAACCATATCCGAGGTCTGTCTTGTTCTTAACATCAGTAGTATTCCATGCTGCCCCCATGTTTAAACCGAGAAACCAATTTGAACTGTGGTCATAGTCCAATCGTTGTGCAAAAAGGTTGAGCGTTAAAAAAATACTGAATACGAGTGTAATTATTTTTCTCATAAGTCTTGTTTTTACAATTCGCCTAGGTTACTTCTATTATTGTGCCAAAGGCTGATATTGGGTAGGGTTCCAGTAATAATGGGTGTAAATTTATTTTAAATTTCGTTAAAACCCTAGAAAACATAGGCTTTTCCTGCGTTCAATGTAAATGCGTTATTTTTTTGTTAACATATGTTACAAACAATAATATACCCGTTACTTCTTCCCAATGTACTGTGTCTATTGGGTAACCTTTGACACGGTTCTATTTTTGCTTAACTTTGATCTGTTACTCGAAAAGGATATTTGTGAACCGATTAAAAAACGTATCGGAAAATAGAGTTGAGGCAATCGTATTATGTATTGCCTTATTTTCTGGTTTATTAGTTTCTGCTCAACCATCAAATGACAATTGTTCGAGTGCCACTGAGGTTTGTGCGAATCAGATCTTCTCTTTGACAAATATTGGTGCAAGTGCATCAGTTTGTGCGAATTGTGAAGATGATTTCAATTATTGTTTTGATGACCAGAACTCAATATGGATGACTTTCACAACTAATGCTTTAGGCGGTGATATTCAGGTTGATTTCAGTAACCTAGTTTTCGCCCTAAACCCTGGACAAGACAACGAGCTGCAAGCAACAATTATACAAGCAGCTACACCATGCGATGCATCCACTTATACACAGATAGGAAACTGTGTATCTAATGCGGCTGGTAATTTTTCGTTGAATGCAATAGGCCTTCCGGCACTTACTAAGTTTTATATCGTAGTTGATGGTGATAATACAGGAGCCGGGGTAACATCAGCCGCTGAATGCTCTTTTGACCTTATTCTTTCAGGAACTGGGATCGACCGAACTGCCTCTTTAATTGCTATTAGCCCTCAGAATGGCACGTATTGTTTGAATGAAATTGTAACATTCAATGCTACTATTTCAGATTGCCCAGATCCAGGTAATTATGAATGGTATATTAATGGTGTTTTGGCGGGAGCAACTGTAATTCCTGTATTTCAGACTACGGCGCTAGTTGATGGAGATGTCGTTTCCGTTCAAACTAGCTGCTATTTACTTTGTCCTGAAACTGTTAGTGATGTAGGACTATCGAATTCAGTAATATCGTTTCCGGTGGATGCTGGAGCTAATCAAACTATTTCACCGGGTAGCTCGGCCACCCTTAACGGTTCAACGACCGCTGGCTCGATTGTATGGTCTCCGTCTCAATCACTAAGTGATCCGAGCAGTTTGAATCCATCGGCTACACCATCGGTGACAACAACATATACGCTTTCTGCGACGCAACTCGGATGTACCATCAATGATCAGGTTACAATATCTTTAGAATCAGAAATCTTCATTCCGACAACATTCTCTCCGAATGATGATAATATCAATGAAACGTGGATAATTGAAGGAATGGAAGATTATCCAAATGCCTCCGTTAAGGTTTTTTCTCGTTGGGGACAAGAGGTATTTGAATCAACGGGCTACTCTGACCAAAAGGCTTGGAAGGGAGATTCCAAACGCGGTCAACTTTTAGCCTCAGGAGTCTATTATTACATAATAGACCTGAAAGGTGAGGATGAAGAGGTTTTGAAGGGAAGCGTAACTATAATTAGATAATGAGAGGATTATTATTGCTGATTAGTGGTTTATGCATTTCGACTTGTTTTGGTCAACAGTTACCTCAGTATACTCAATGGTCTTGGCACCAATTTGCCTCTAATCCAGCACATGCTGGGATTAAGCAATGTATCGACATTCATACGCTTTATAGGCTCCAATGGGTTGGCTTCGAAGGAGCTCCTAAAAGTGGCTTCGCAACAGTTGCAATTCCTTTAAGCGCCAAGAGGCGGAGCTATCTAAGTGCTAGACATGGTATGGGGTTTAGGTTCGAGACGGACGAAATAGGTCATTTCAGTACCCAACGATTTAATGTAGCATACGCCGGACATTTCAATTTTAATAAAACGGATAGACTCTCCCTTGGAATCTATGCCGGGTTTGTACAAATGGGTTATGATCCAGATGGAGTATTAACAACTGCACCCGATCCAAGTGTGCAAGATCAGGGATCTATTTTCGCCCCAGATGCTAGTTTCGGAGCCTGGTACAACACAGAGAACTACTACGTCGGGTTAACACTTCAGAACCTTATCCCATCAAGGTGGTCATCCATTGGAGCAGATGCTCGTTATCGTTTTCATTCCATACTCAATGCGGGTTATCGACTGAAAGTTAATGATCGGGTGACTTTACTTCCAGGGGTTCAACTTAAAATCCCGCCAAAAGGGCCATCCGCTGTTGATGTTGCATTGCAAACGGATTTTAATAATACGATCGGGATTGGAGCAGGATATCGTACAGGTGATGCCTTGCTATTGTTTTTCCAACTAAAATTGAAAGAACGGTTTTCAATTGGCTACAGCTTTGATTATACACTTACCCCGATTCAATTAGGTGCAAAAAACACACATGAAGTTTCACTTCGATTTACATCCTGTAAGAAACGAAATGTAAGCGCAGGCAGTTGCCCTCTCTTTGAATAGAACAATCAAGTCGTACCTTTGAACTAAGCTGTACACCTTCTAATGTTTGTAACCAAATTCGATTACCGTCATATGATTAGTCTTTTTCATCAACTTTGAGTAAAATTGAAGAGGATGAAGTATGTTGTTTTAGCCGTGTTAAGCGTAATGTTCTTAGGTTCATGTGTGCCTGCGAAGAAGTACAATGATCTATTAGAAAAGGAGCAAAAATGTAGCGAAGAGCTGCATAAGTTTAAAACAGACGCTCTGAACTATGAAGGAAGTGCTGCTGAACTCCAGACCAAATTTGAGTTGTTATCCTCGGAGGTTACGACATTAAAAACTGATACATCTGCCCTTGGTCAAAAGCACAGAACACTTCTTGCGAGGTATGATCGTTTAGTTGTGATTAATGAAGCTCTAGAAATGAACTACAATAAACTACAATTAACTGGGGCCAATGAAACAGCTACGTTGACTTCAGATTTAGATAAGAAAATGCTGGAGTTACAGCGCAAAGAAAGCGAACTCTACGCACTTGAACGTCAATTGCAAGAAAAGGAAGAGAAGTTAAAAGAGCGTGAGCAAAGAGTCTTGGAATTAGAAGCTTTAATAAAGAGCAAAGACGAAGCAGTTGCAAAATTAAAGTCTCGTGTAAGTGATGCATTGAAAAGTTTCAATAACAAAGGACTTACTGTCGAGGAGCGAAATGGAAAAATCTACGTTAGCTTGGAAGCAAAATTACTTTTTGGATCTGGTTCAACTGCTATTGAGGCAGGCGGCAAGGACGCACTTATCGAACTAGCTAAAGTTCTAGAAACAGAGAAGGAGTTAGAAATAGTTGTTGAAGGTCACACGGATACGGATAAAATATCGAAGACGACACATCCAAAATCAAACTGGGAATTATCTGTTCTTCGGGCAACGTCTGTTATAGATATTATGCTTGAAAATTCTAATTTGAATCCCAAGCAACTTATGGCAGCAGGACGATCTGAATTTCATCCTGTAGATGCAGCAGATAAAGCCAAGAACCGGAGGATAGAGATTATTATTTCCCCAGACTTAGATGAGTTATATGAACTAATCTCCGAGTAGTAAATTTAAGGGTTGTAAGGAAGAGTTACCTCAACATAGACCTTACTTTTTTCACGCTTTTTCTTGGTTGAAACGTCGAAATCTAAGGCGTAAATCGTTGTACTAAAAACGAGTGTTGAATCTGTGTTTTTTAGATCAAAGGTGACTTCCTTTTGGATACCTTTAATGGTAAGTATTCCTTTCGATTTGTACTTATTTCCTTCCTGATAAATATCTGAACTTTGAAAAGTCATCTTAGGATACTTTTCGACATTGAAGAAATCATCTGATTTTAGATGTTTGTCTCGCATTTTGTTCTTTGTGCTCAAAGTTGTGACATCTACTGACCCTAAAACTTTAGCAAAGGATAAATTAGAAGGATCGATCGTGAGGTTTGCCTTGACTCCAGTTAAAGTTCCTTTTGTTTTTTCACTGATAAAATGAAAGGCGACAGTGGCATTCTTAGTGTCCAGGGAGATAGTTTGAGAGATGGCTACTGACTGAAGCGTAAACATTAAGAAGAGGGAGATGTAAATATTTTTCATGAGTAAGTTTCTAAGAATACAACGACATTAAAAAGAGTTTCTTGTGCTCGTGGCACGAAGTCTTCGTTGTTATGTATTTTTGTTACTATACAAGAAACATCTATTGAGTCGTCTAGAAGATATAAAAGCAAAAATAAAGGTTCTTCCTAATAAACCAGGAGTCTATCAATATTTTGATTCAACGGATAAAATCATTTATGTCGGAAAGGCGAAGGATTTAAAAAAACGCGTATCCTCTTATTTTAATAAGAACCTTGACTCAGGAAAGACTAGGATATTGGTCAAGCAAATCGTTGAGATAAAGTACATCGTTGTGGACACTGAGTTTGATGCTCTTCTCCTAGAAAACAACTTGATAAAGAAATACCAACCCAAGTACAATATTCAGCTTAAGGACGATAAAACCTACCCCTGGATTTGTATAAAAAAAGAGCCATTCCCTAGGGTTTTTAGTACACGCAGAATGGTACGTGATGGATCAAAGTATTATGGGCCATACCCCAATGTGAAGGTGATCAACACACTTATTTCGTTGATTCGCGATGTATATCCATTACGCACGTGCACTCTAGATTTATCAGCGAATAAAATTGCTGAGGGAAAGCATAAAGTATGTCTAGAATACCATCTCGGAAATTGCAAGGCCCCATGCATTGGTGAAGACTCAGTTGATTCGTATGGTGAGTATATTTCAAATATTGAACATATTCTGAAGGGAAATTTGGGGGCAGTTATCCGGTCGTTAAAGTCAATAATGCAAGAATACGCGGAGGACTTGAAGTTTGAAGATGCTCAGAATGTGAAGACAAAAATCGAGACCATTGAAAAATATCGCGCGAAGTCAACAGTTGTGTCACCGACAATTCATCAAGTTGACGTTGTCACTGTTGTTCATGATGAGAAGCGAGCGTACGTGAATTACTTGGTGATTAATAATGGAGCTGTAATTCATGGTTATACCGCTGAGGTAAAGAAGAAATTGAATGAATCAAGTTCGAGTATAGTGAGTTTCGTTCTTCCTGAATTACGTGAAAGATTCCAGAGTTTATCGAAAGAAATCCTTGTGGAGGAAGCAATGGATTTTGAAGTGGAAGGAGCTTCTTTTTTCACTCCACAGCGAGGAGACAAGAGAGCACTTCTTGATTTGTCCGCTAGAAATGCAAAGTTTTACCGTTTGGAAAGAGTCAAACAGGAAAAACTTGTGCATCCAGAGAGACACTCGGATCGAATTATGGAACAAATTCGAGTTGATTTCAGGCTACAGGAAAAACCAGTTCACATCGAGTGTTTTGACAACTCAAACATACAGGGAGAACATGCTGTTTCAGCATGTGTCGTTTTTAGAAATGCAAAACCAAGCAAGCGGGATTATCGAAATTTTAATATTAAAACTGTCGTTGGGGCAGATGATTTTGCCTCCATGGAAGAAGCAGTTTACAGAAGATATAAAAGGATGCTAGACGAGAATCAACCATTACCACAGTTAATTGTGATCGATGGAGGGAAGGGGCAATTAAGTGCCTCTCTAAAAGCACTGGTCGATCTTGGTATTCGTGGTCAAGTTGCTATTGTTGGTATTGCTAAAAAGTTAGAGGAAATATTCTTTCCGGGAGATTCATTACCTATTTATATTGACAAGCGATCTGAAAGCTTAAAGGTAATTCAGCATATGCGAAATGAAGCACATCGCTTTGGGATTACACATCATAGAAACAAGAGAAGTAAGGCAGCGTTAACTTCAGAAATTACTCAGATAAAAGGAGTGGGAAGAAAAACACATGAAGATTTAATGAGGGCCTTCAAGACCGTTAGTGGGATCCAAGATGCAAGCGAAGAAGAACTGATTAAAGTTGTAGGCAAAGCCCGTGCTAGAGTAATTAGAACTTATTTTTCATAACCAAGCACAAAATCAAGGTATCGTTTTTCTTGAACCTCCACCTGATATGCGGGATGAGCTGACATCTGCTGAAAGATCGTTTCTTTGTGACTAAACAACCATTCAATTGCAGATTCAAAGGTTTCATTTGAGTAATAAATTGATGCGGCGTTCATTTCCTTGATGTGTTCGTACTCTTCATGCAATAGCATAGGAATTTTATAGGAGAATGAAATGGTCATCGCGCCGGCGATTTGATTTTTAAAATACTGCGCAGCACTTGGTGATTTAGGGTGAATTAATGGTAAGATGGCATCTGTAGAATCTAGAACCTTATTGAATTCATCATGACTAACAAAGGAATCATAAAGAGTAACCCGCTCACTTAAACCTCTCGCTTCAAGTTCTTTTTTAAAGGTTATTACTTCTTCTTTTTCAGGATCACTCTTGCCTAGAAAGGTGAAGTTGGCATTATTGTCAGCTTGGATTAAGTGAATAAAGCCAGCAAGGTCTTTTCTTCGATTTTCGACACCACCAATCAGTGTAATATTAAGAGAAGATAAAGGTGATTTATCAGGTAGTTCTGAGGACGGAAAGCGCAAAGGATAAAAATAATCGACTTCCAGACCATCTGTTTTCGCTTGTTCAAGTAGATATTCACTGAGAAGAAGATAACGTTTAACTTTCCAAAAGATAATTTTTTGAGTCGTGCTACCTTGGAATTTTCGGAGTGTATGAATGATCCCAACGAAATGAGTCTTAGAAAACAAATTAAGAAGGACAGCATTTCGCACAATGCCTCCTTGAGCAGTATTGAAAACGATCGTTTTTGCTCCTGTCTTTTTAATGTCCCGCATCATTTTTCGGACAATCATAAAATCTTTCCATGCCTTTGAGCAGAAGTCGACAAGTATCCACTCATCTACCCAATCGTTAAAATGTGGGTTGCGTTTTTGAATTTCATCGTTACAAACAAGAACAACCTTGCAACCACTAGTTCTCAGTGCAACTAGCTGACTTAATAGGCATTCGTCGTGGGAACCGCCTATTTCAATTAGAGCCACTGTGGAGTTATTTTGATTTAAGGATTTCAACAGTTTATGTTTGGAAAGCTTTTTGAGTAACAAAGAAACAAAAAAGGATTCAAGTTAAATTTGATGCAATGAAAAAGGTATTTCTTTTACTCTTCGTGGTTTTTACATGCTCCACAGCGGTGACGTTCGCCCAACGAAATGAGATCGTTTTGGTTATTGATGCAGGTCATGGAGGAAATGACCCCGGACATGAAACCGCAATCAATGGTCATTCAGATGAAAAAGCCTTAAACCTAAAAATTGCCAATTATTTTGGTGGATATATTTCGAAATACTTGAAAAATGTTCGTGTTATCTATACGCGTACAGGAGATAAAACGATCTCGCTTGATGACAGAGTAGACATAGCAAACAGCGCCAACGCAGATTACTTCATTAGTATACATTGCAATGGTAATGATCGAAAATCAGTGCGTGGGACAGAGACTCATGTCCACTCAATGAGTGTGAAGAAGACAGTAAATCTTGGAAAAAAGATTGAACAACAATTTTCAGCACGAGCAGGCCGGCATTCAAGGGGCGTGAAGGATAAAGAGGATTTAGCTCATTCACTCCAGGTATTAAAATTTACAGAGATGACGAGTGTACTTGTTGAGTGTGGGTTTATCACTAATACCAAGGAGGCAAATTATTTGAACAGTACTTACGGGCAAGAAATTATTGCTTCTGCTATCTTCAGAGCCTTCAGATCATTCATCCAAGAGCAGCATCCAACGATGAATTTTGTGAAATCGAGCTCAGAAACGGTTGCTTCTACCTCATCTGCGACAGGAGCATACACGATTCAAATCATGTCTTCTAAATCAGCTCTTGATGTAAATGATTCAAGTTTTAAACGCTTAAAAATGAAAGTAAGTAGGAAGAAGCTCAATACGACGAGAGCCTACAAATACATCTATACTGTTGGAAATTACGCCTCTAGAAGCGCCGCAAAGTTAGAGTTAGCAAAAATTCAGAAGCAAGGATTTCGCGATGCGATAATTGTCAAGCAATAGCCCACGTGCGTTGAATCGACGAGGATAAAAATTTTTTCTCAAATTATTTCAAAAAAGAGATTTCTTTACATATATTTGCACTCGCTTTTCGCAAGGAGAGTAGATTTCTCCCTTAGCTCAGCTGGTTAGAGCATCTGACTGTTAATCAGAGGGTCCTAGGTTCGAGTCCTAGAGGGAGAGCACAATAGTCAAAGGGTTACGGTCAAAACGACAGTAGCCCTTTTTTTATTTGCATACAATTTGCATAAAAAAACTTCTCTTTTACTGAATAAACAGATATGCCTAGGGTATAAAAAAGCCCTCCGATGTGGAAGGCTTTAGTATTTATTTCAAGACTACTTTCCTCTCCACTGTACCATCATTATAGATGTATAGAAGAGGTGTTAATATCTTTTTCTTTCTAGCACATAGGCATCAGAGAATGTTCCACTTATACAATTAGTTTCATGATTAGGTGTAAAGGATATTTTTCTTAAGTCTCCACTTGATTTCTCAATGTGAAAGGAAAAAAGTAATGATCTTTCTTCAGCTAAAATAAATTCTTGGCTTGCAATATAATACCCATCTACCAATTCGACCATCCAATCATCGTCAAAATGTCTAGTAATGTCTTCAGTACTTTTTACAAATTCATTACCATCATCATCA
>TARA_Y100000385_G_scaffold125716_1_pt1 | contig 11718 bp, 14 predicted proteins | sample TARA_Y100000385 | Tara Oceans TARA_Y100000385 (sample SAMEA2620980) | marine metagenome | biome: marine biome (ENVO:00000447); feature: surface water layer (ENVO:00002042); material: "saline water (ENVO:00002010), including plankton (ENVO:xxxxxxxx)" | depth 5 m
TGATGGTTTAAATTTAACATGGGAGACATTGGAGGGAATTGCGAAACATAATGGACCTTTAATAAAAGATAAATCTGACACTAAAACACTACCGTGGGCACTAGTTTCACTTAAAGGCTGGCAACGTCTTGATTTGCATACTTTTGCTAGTGCGGAAGCACAAGTGGCTGCTATTGCCGATGATATTGCATATAATAACCACGATATAGATGATGGTTTGAGAGCTGGTTTGTTTTCCATAAAAGAAATATCTGAGGTTCCTATCGTTGGTGAAACATTTACTAAATTGAAAAAGAAATATCCGCTTATTTCTGAAAACCGTCTTATTCACGAGGTTGTGAGAGATATGATCGGATTTATGGTCAAAGATGTACTAGCCGAAACTCGTTTAAGACTTAATGAGTCGAAACCAAATAGTTCTGATGAAATAAGACATCTTGGATATTCTATTTGTGATTTTTCAGAAAGTTTTCGCGAAAAAGAAGCACCATTGCGAAAGTTTTTATATGAAAATATGTACCGGCATTTTCGAGTTAATAGGACTATGGGTCAAGCGCGTCGTATAGTTAAAGACTTATTTGAACTTTTTTTATCTGACCCCTCTTTGTTGCCAACTGAGTTACAGAAAAAAACTTCTGATCCAAATTCAGAGGTAACAGCAAGGGTTGTATGTGATTATATCGCCGGAATGACAGATAACTATGCTATAAATGAACATAAACAACTTTATTCTACTTCTGGTTATATTTAATTTAAATTTGGAATGCATAATAGTTTAAATTCAATATATTAGTATTTGCGAATCAATGATTAATCTAGATCTTGAGTTTTCAGATCTAATCATCCATGGATAGAAACTTTATGTTTTCTACAAACAAAAAAAATCAAAATACTTTGTCTTCTTTCGATGTTAGAGAAAGTACTGGACCGATAGGACTGTTGAAGTTGTTGATAGCAATAAGTCTATTAATCGCGGTTTTTATTCTTTGTTTGAAAGTTTACCAGGGCGGTGTAAGAGAGAGGTCAGAACCGCCGACTATAGTCGGCGATAAAACTCCATTTAAAGTTACACTCGAGGAACAAGGTGGCGTCGAAACCCCAGACCAAGACAAAACTATTTATTCGGTAATGGATAATACCATGCCTGAAGTCACTGTTACTCCCAGAGAAGTCACGGAGAGTCCAATAGATTTCTCTGAAACAATTATTCAAAATGAGATAAGTAAACCTAAAAAATTTAATCCCGTGAGCTCTCCTAGTATTATAAAGACATCTGGGCCTGGATATATTAAAACTGCTCCAAATATTGAAAGTGACTTTGTAATACAATTAGCGTCTGTTCGTAGCAATGAAGCGGCAAAATCTACTTGGGAGGATGTTAAAGTCAAATATAAAAATTTAATAAAATCAGAACTCTATCACGATATCAAGACTGTTGATTTAGGAAATAAAGGGATATATTATCGCCTTAGGGTCGCTGGCTTTAAAAATAAAGAAATGGCAAAAACTTTTTGTGACAAACTCAAGGACCTAAATCAAGCTTGCTTTGTGACACGGAAATAATGTGCATAAACTTTCCGTAATTTTTGGTTTATCTGGTTTAAATCTCACTCAAAAAGAAAAATATTTTTTTAAGGAAGTTAACCCTTGGGCTTTTATTCTCTTTAAGAGAAATGTGTTAAATAAAAAACAGCTTTATAGGTTAACATCCGATTTACGTCAGACACTAGGTAGGAATTGTTTAATTTTTGTTGATCAAGAGGGGGGGCGTGTTCAACGTTTGAGTAGTCCTAATTGGCAAGTGTATCCTTCGGGCTCGTTTTACAATGACCTTTACTCAGTAGATAAAGCAATGGCTTTAAGGTCAGCTTACTTAGCTTACAGAATGATAGCCGATGATTTACGAGAATGCGGAATAACAGCAAACTGTGCCCCAGTTTTGGATATTCCAGTTGAGGATGCAGACCCTATTATATCTGATAGAGCTTATGGAAAAAATCCATCGCAGGTTATTGATATAGCAAATGCTGTTATGTCTGGTTTGATGTCTGGTGGTGTTGTTCCTGTTATTAAACATATACCCGGCCATGGTAGAGCTAGAGTTGATAGCCACAAAGAGTTACCTGTAATACCTACGAAATTACAAACTCTTAGGAATTCAGATTTCTTACCTTTTAAAGCCCTTAAAGAGGCTCCCATGGCTATGACAGCTCATGCTGTTTACGAATGCAGTTCGAAATCACCTTTAACTGTTTCTAGGAAGTCTTTTGATGCCCTTATTAGAGAAGAGATAGGATACAAGGGTCTTGTTATGAGTGATGATCTTGACATGGAAGCTTTGAGCGGAGATTTAATTGGTAGAACGCGAGCGAGTTTAAATGCAGGCTGTGACATCGCGTTGCAATGTTCAGGAAATCTTGATTCTATGAATAAAGTAGCAAAAGGAGCCAAAAATTTAGATGGTATTAGCCTGAATAGAGCAACTATTGCAGAATACTGCAGTGATATTTTTGATTGCATTGACCGAGAAGGGTTTAAAAATGAACTAAACTCTTTAACTGCATTCCACCATAAATATTTTGAAATGAACAGAGATTAGATCATGAGCGAAGTATTTCAAGAGGATTTTGATTTTAAAGCTGCCAATGATGCTGCTGATGATGGTCAGGCCCTATTAGTTGATATTGATGGGTATGAAGGACCTTTGCACCTTTTACTCGATCTAGCGCGCAAGCAAAAAGTTGATATTACAAACATTTCAATATTAGAATTAGCAGATCAATATATACATTTCATAAAAACTGCGGATGAATTAAGAATTGAGCTTGCAGCTGATTATTTAGTTATGGCATCTTGGCTCGCGTATTTGAAATCCCGCTTGATTATTCCAAAAGAAACTGAAGGTGAGGTTCTTGAAGAGGAGGACAGTATGGCACTTCATTTAGCTTTCAGGCTCGAGAGGTTAGATGCTATGAGGGTAGCAGCTAATGGTTTGTTGGCTTTGCCTCAAGTTGGACAACAAGTTTTTAAACGTGGAATGCCTGAGGGACTTCGTTCGCGTAAAACGCATTTATGGGAGGCTGAAATTTTTGATATGTTAAGTGCTTATGGGGTATCAAGATCAAGATCAGTAATGCAGCATCACAAAATTGAAAAACCAATGATATTCTCTCTTTCAGGGGCAAGAAAAAGATTAAAAAAAGCTATAATGTCTATTTCTTCTAATTTAAAAGTATGGACTGAATTCTCTAGCTTGTTACCTCAAACTAATGACCTTGAAAAAGGTATTCCAATCGAGTCCGTTAAAGCCAGTACATTGTTAGCAAGTCTTGAGCTATCTAAAGAGGGTGACATACAAATACGACAAGACAAACCTTTTAGTCCGATTTATATACGAAATAACAAACAATAATATTTAGAAAGTAAATCATGAAGAAAGACCGCGTTAGGATTGCATCGGAAGGCATAAACAACTCTGTTTCTATTCTGAAAGCTAGGTTATTCTCAGAACCAAACGTAGCTATGGATAATAATTTAAGGTTGCTTGAAGCATTATTGTTTGCTGCTGTTGAGCCAATTGATACGCAAACATTACGCGACCGTCTGCACTCCGATGTTGATGTTAGTGCTTTATTGGCCCAATTGCAGAAAGAATATGAGGGTAGAGGTATAAATTTGGTTCGTGTGGCCGACGGATGGCGGTTCCAAACTTCAATTGATTTGCAGTCTAATCTAGTTGACTTGAAAGAGATGCCAAAAAAGCTTTCAAAAGCTGCATTGGAAACACTAGCTATTATTGCTTACCATCAACCTGTCACTCGCGCGGAAATTGAAGAGGTCAGAGGAGTGGCTGTTTCTAAGGGTACTGTTGATGTGTTAATGGAGCTAAAATGGGTTAGATTAAGGGGTAGAAGGCGAACGCCTGGGCGCCCTGTTACTTACGGTACTACGGATGGATTTTTGGCTCATTTTAATTTGGAAGAAATATCTGATCTACCAGGCCGTGAAGATTTACGCGCGGCTGGATTGCTTGACCCAAGATTACCCAAAGACTTTGAAATTCCAGAGCCTATGATGACCGATGATGTTAATTTAGATGATGAGGATTTAGTCTCTGAGGGTGAAAATCAATTTTTTGAAGACTTTTTATCTGAATCTTGACGACTATGTAGTCTATTATTTAATTTGTTAAATAATGCGGCCTTGCATGGAATGAAGAGGGGGGCTAAAAGAGGGTAAATAAAGAAAGATGAGAATATGGCTATAGGACCTTTACAAATAATAATAATACTTGTCATCGCATTATTAGTTTTTGGTGGTAGGGGAAAAATTTCTTCAATTATGGGTGATTTTGGAAAAGGCATTACATCTTTTAAGAAAGGCTTGAAAGATGGGGTTGATGACCAATCTAACTCCTCAGAAGAAGCTTTGGATGTGACGCCTAAAAAAGATAAGTAAAACATTTATAGGATACTTGTGACTCCTCAATTTGGCTTTTCGGAAATATTAGTATTGGCTTTATTAGCAATAATAGTAGTGGGTCCGAAAGACTTACCAGTACTTATGAGAAATATCGGTAAATTTTTTTCGTCTTTGCAGTCTTTAGGTAATGAATTCAAGTCTGCTTTTGCGGAAATGGATGCTAGCAATGAGATATCAGAAATACAAAAAGAAATTAGTAGCTTAAAGGATATTGGTAATTACGAAAATCTTTTAGATAGTGATATTAAGGGGGAGTTATTAAGTTTGGAAACAGAATTAAGGGAAGAGATTTCACCAAGCGTTAAAAAAAATGATGATTCTGTTCCATGAAAAAAAATAAGTTAACTAGTAAAATTGATGATACCAAAGCACCATTGATGGACCACTTAGTTGAATTAAGACAACGACTAATTAAGTGCATGCTGGCAATAGTAATTGGATGTGTTTTGTGTGCTCCATTTCTAAAAGAAATTATAGAGATTTTAATTTGGCCATTTGATGTAGCTATAGATAGGTATAACTTTTCTCTGATAGCTAGTGGTGCAGAAGGAATCAAACTTGATCTGATAGCAACGCACCCGATGGAGACCTTCTTTGTTAAATTGAAGATTGCTTTATTCGGAGGCATTGTTCTTTCATTTCCTATATTAGCTTATCAATTCTATCGTTTTATTGCTCCTGGACTCTATAGAAATGAGCGTAAAGCTGTTTTGCCCTATCTAGTTATATCACCATTTTTATTTATCCTGGGTGCTTCGCTAGTTTTTTTTTATGTCTTTCCATTTGTTATGGAATTTGCATTAAATCAGCAGACCATAAGTGATAAAAATCAAATTGATTTGTTAACTAAAATTAGTGATTATTTAAGGCTATCTACAACACTATTTCTTGCTTTTGGTTTTTCTTTTCAACTTCCTGTTATATTAAGTCTTCTTTCTCGTGCGGGCATAGTAACATCTGATGATCTTAAACGTTCGAGAAAGTACGCTGTTTTTCTTATAGCTGTGTTTGCAGCATTTGTTACTCCGCCGGACCCCATTACTCAAATTGTTTTGGGAAGTGCTATATACTTACTTTATGAGTTATCTATTCTTTCAAGTAAAATTGTTGAAACTAAATAGTAACTTAATTGCTATGGGTACAATTAAATTTTGATGTATCTTTAAGTTGGCCATTGCATATGCTTATCAGGGTCTTATATAAGCCAAATAACTAGAATATAGATATTTATTAAGGGGGTACTATGTTAAACGTAATTATGCAGGCTTCACCAGGCGGTGCAGGTGTCATTCAGAATTTTTTACCCATACTTTTAATAGGTATAATATTTTATTTTTTATTAATTCGTCCACAGAATCAGAGGATGAAGGCTCACAAGAATATGTTATCTGAAATTTCAAGAGGTGATGTGATCGTTACTAATGGTGGATTAGTAGGCAAGGTTAAGAAGGTTACAGATGATGAATTAAATGTCGACTTTAATGGTACTGAAATAAAAGTTGTGCGCACCATGATTGCTGATGTCAGAAATAAGCCAGCTCCCGCAAATGATACAGGAAAAAAGAAGAAATAATTAATCTCAATAAATAGGCTTTTAATAGTACCATGCTGTTTTTTTCAAAATGGAAAATATCCTTAATTCTTAGTTGTCTTCTTTTAGGTTTCTTTTTTGCATTACCTAATGTTCTACCTAGTAATACGCGAGCTAATATGCCGGGTATGTTCAACAGGACAATTAATTTAGGACTCGATTTACAAGGAGGTGCTCACATGCTTCTGGAGGTTGATCTCTCGAGTGTAATGTCCCAAGCCTTAGAAAATGAAAAGGAAACTATAAGACAAGAGTTTCGGGAAGCTAACAGACTTAGGACCGAAACAATTCGCGTTGATTCTGATTCAGACTCCATCTTTGTTCGATTAAGAAATAAAGAAGATTCTGAACGTGCATATAATTTATTGCAATCTTTATCAAAACCCATCGACCCATCAAGTCTATCTCAGGAAAAAACAACTTTAGTTGAGAAGGATGGTGACAAAGACTTTAGGGTAATGATTACTGATGCGAATGTCGCGGATATCCAAAAAAGAACGATTGCACAATCAATGAATGTTCTCAGGCGAAGAATAGATCCGCAGGGTACCACGGAGATGACTATAGCACCCGAAGGTGACGACAGAATTTTACTTCAAATACCTGGTGCTAAAAATGTAGATGACATAAAAAGTGTTATAAATAAAACGGCTAATTTATCTTTCCACATGGTCAGAAAAGAGAGCAATAACGAAGCAGCTCTTCGCCTTGCTGTGGAAAAAGGAACGGTTCCTCCAGGAGCTGCCTATTTTCCACAAGAGTTGGGTGGGGGCCTCATTGTAGAAAGACGAACTAAAATTACTGGGGAATGTTTAAAAACTTCCAGTGAAGGGCTTCACCCAGAAGGTAACTACCCGATAGTTAATTTTACATTTAATATAAGATGTGCTCGGCTTTTCGGTGAGTTGACTTCGAAAAATATTGGACAGAGGTTTTCAGTTGTTCTTGATGATGTAATCATCACTGCACCGCGTATAAATGGAGCGATAACAGGTGGATCTGGTTTTATCGAAGGAAGCTTTACTTTAGAAAGCGCCCGCGAACTTTCGTTACTTTTAAATGCTGGAGCGCTACCAGCTAAATTAGTAATAGTTGAGGAAAGAACCGTTGGGCCAGGTTTAGGCCAAGACTCAATAAATGCTGGGAAAATTGCTTCTATAATAGGCCTTATAGGTGTTGGCTTGTTTATGTGGTTGTCATATGGCCTTAGGTTTGGAACAATTGCTAACATAGCTTTATCAACAAATATAGTTTTGATTGCTGGTGCACTATCTTTATTAGGTTCAACATTAACTTTACCGGGCATTGCGGGTATTATATTGACCATAGGTATGGCTGTTGATGCTAATGTTTTAATTTTTGAAAGAATAAGAGAGGAAGCTCACTTAGGGCGGCCTCCAGTAAATGCCATTGAGACTGGTTACCGTAGGTCTCTAGCTCCAATTTTAGATGCAAACATAACCACTTTAATAGCGGCGGTGACTCTTTATTTTGTTGGTTCTGGCCCCGTGAGAGGTTTTGCGGTTACTTTAGCTATTGGTATAATCATGTCAGTCTTTACTGCCGTGATTGTTGCTCGTTTAATAACAGCTACATGGTTAAGGCGTAATCGTCCAAAAAGCTTACCAATTTAGGAAGAGAAGTTTCCATGAAAGATATTTCTTTAGTAAAAATATTACCAATGGAACCTAAAGTTCCATTTATTAACCTGCGGTTTTTTGCAGCTGTGTTATCCGTCATTGCTTTATTAATGTCGGTCTATTTATTTAGTTCAAAGGGGTTAAATTACGGAATTGACTTTACTGGCGGCACAGTAATTGAAATTGATACAGGGGGGGATCCAGACTTAGCAAGAATAAGAACCGTTATTAATCAAGCAGGTTTTCCTGGCGCAACTGTACAAGGTATAGCTCCTGATGCTTCAAGTACGTTAAATCATAATTACGTTCGAATTGGGATACCTCTCCAGAAAGAAACTGAAGAGACGGGTGCAGCGGCACAGCAGATAGCCATGAAAGTGGCTCAAGATGCATTAATCGAAAATATTGATGGATTTAAAGGGTCAGAAAATATTAGAAGTCAGGAAGCAGTTGGCTCTGCTGTTTCAGGAGAGCTACGTCAAAAAGGAATTTTAGCTGTCGCTTTAGCCCTTTTAATGGTTTTGGGTTACATATGGTTTCGCTTTGAGTGGCAGTTTGGATTAGGTGCTGTTTTTGCTCTTTTTCATGATGTTATACTTACCATTGGGGTATTTTCATTAACCCAGATAGAATTTAATCTATCAATTATAGCAGCTATATTAACGATTGTTGGGTATTCGCTTAATGATACAGTAATCGTTTATGATAGAATTAGAGAAAACCTTCGTAAGTTTAAAAAAATGCCATTAGCTGATGTTTTGAATCTATCGATCAATGACACTTTATCTCGTACAATATTAACTTCACTTACTACACTATTGGCTTTATTCGCTTTGTATACATTAGGTGGGGCTGGACTTAGAGGATTTTCGTTTGCAATGATTTGGGGAGTTTTTGTGGGAACATATTCATCAATATTTGTCGCATCCCCCCTTTTACTGCTTTTGAAACTAAAGCGAGGTGTAAATACAGGAAATGCAGAAGGTAATAGTAATTAAAGTTTACGAATACGCTTGCGTCCCAAAGAATAAATCGCCTGTCCTATAATTCTTTCTCTGCTAACAGGGCCAATTACAGAAGTAGGTGTCGATAACTTTAAATTATCGCCTTCAAAAAAATATTTATTATTTTTCTGACCTTTAAGTCTTTTTACTATTACACCAAGGTCTGTATGATTGATCACGTAAATAAACCCCACCTTTATGAGGTGAGGTTTTTTAGATAGCAGAATTTCGCCATCATTCAGTGTGGGGCTCATTGAGCTTCCTGAAATTTTTAACAGCTTCATACTGCTTACAGATCGGGTATTACCACTTCTATATTTGGGGCGTAAGGTGTGGATGCTCTCTTGGATTTTATACCTTTCATGTCCCAGAAGACTTCTGAGAATTGGTTACATAACTCTACGAGCTTTATACCATCTTCCCTATGTAAGTCTTGTTTGCATGCAGACCCAGCTATCATGATATTATGCGCTAGCGCGTGAACTTCGGGATGCTTTTCTAAGTGAGCGCCTTTCATAAAATCACCCCATATTACGCGAACTTCATGCTTCACAAGCTCAGCTTGTTTTTCTTTTTCAGTAGTATTCCTACTGACTTGCATGGCGAATGATGTTTGGCTTAAGCCTTTGTCTTTTAGGCTTAATAAAATATCAATTTGCCTTAAAGTTGAAACAGCGTGATACATAACGGTTCGGGCGTCATATATACCACAAGGTATGTCGCAATGAGCTGAAACAGAATCTAATGAATTATTAAATTTTGAAATTAAATTATTTAACATTTTAAATTATACCTTATTTTTGTATGATTTACAGACTGTAAAGCAAACTGTTGCTAGGCCTAAAAAAACTAAACCTATCTCCATTAGTGATAGATTGACTGCAGCACTAGAGAGAGTTTTCTCATGATGCCCCATAGCAGGCCCCGCTGCGCAAAGTGCCACTAAAGTTCCCGTAATATATTTATTAATTCTCATTTTCTGGTCCTTATGATAATTATTTACTTTAACTGTATCGTCTACTTGTGCAAGAAGACCTACTAATTAATACGGGGATATTCAAAAAAAAGTTTATAAATATGGAACTTTATAATTTACTTTCTCAATTAAAGCTTTCTGACCCAGACAGATATAGGGCTTCAGTTTTTGCAGATAGAAATTTACGTAATAATTTAAATATTATATACGGATTTCATTATGAGCTTGCTAAAATACCTGAAATAGCTAGTGACAACTTAGTCGGCTCAATACGCTATCAGTGGTGGAGAGATGCAGTTGATAGCATCTATAACAATAGTTTGCTACATGACCATTACATACTACAATATTTATCTAATATAATTATAGAAAATGAAATACCCCGGTATTGGATTGATAAACTAATTGATGGTAGAGAACGTGATCTTAATTCAACCAGTTTTTCTGACTTAAATGAAGCGAAAAGCTATTGCCGAAATACGTCCGGCGTATTAATGAAAATAGCTACTAAATCTTTGGGTATAAATCCTAACGAAGGCGTCTTAAAGGCTGGGGAAGCTTGGGGTTTAATTGGTTTAGCTAGGTCTTATAAATACTATCATAAAACTATGCTTTCAAATATAAATTTTAATGAAATTTGCGATGAAGCATCCGACATTTATTATTTAGCGCTTAGAGATCTAAAGCACTCTCCAGATAAAATATTTCCTGCAGTAGCATATATAGCTTTGATACCGCAATTTTTAGAAAAACTACAAAATGAAAAATATAAACCTAGAGTAGATTCCCTTATATTTAGTCCTTTGTCAAAAAAAATATGCTTATTAAAAGCAGCACTCTTAAATATATATTAGTTTAAGAAATTTAATGATGTGATAACCACTGGTCCATATCTTTGAGAGCTCTTACGGAAAGCAGTCTTTTTCTAAATTTTGTTTTATCTTTTCCTCGCAAGCTCTTACCATTTTCATCTTTATATTTAATATCATTTATAGGCGGGAATAGGCCAAAATTAACATTCATAGGTTGAAACTTATTTTTATTATTACTCAGAAAGCCTCCAGTGATATGTTCAACTAAAGAACCCATTGCTGTAGTATTTGGAGGAGGTGGGCATATATCTCCACATGCATTAGCCGCAGCCATACGTCCTGCAATTAATCCTAAAGCTGCTGATTCAACATAACCCTCAACACCCATAATTTGACCTGCAAACCTAAGGTCAGGCCTCGATTTTAACTGTAGTTGAGAATTAAGTAATTTAGGAGAATTTATGAATGTATTTCTATGAATGCCGCCTAATCTAGCAAAAACAGCATTTTCCAGTCCGGGTATTTTTCGGAAAATATCTGCTTGTTCTGCATATTTTATTTTTGTTTGAAAGCCCACCATATTGTAAAGGGTGCCAAGAGAATTATCTTGCCTTAATTGAATTATGGCATGTGCTTTAACGGTAGGGTTATGCTTATTGGTAAGTCCAACAGGTTTCATTGGTCCCCAACGTAGTGTCTCTTTACCTCTTGCTGCCATTACCTCTATGGGTAAGCAACTTTCGAAATAAGGAGTATTTTTTTCGAAGTCTTTGAATTTTGTTTTATCAGAATTTATTAAATCTTGTATAAACTGCTCATATTGATTTTTATCAAGTGGACAATTTATATAATCTGCACCGTCTCCGCCCGGTCCTTTTTTATCATAACGCGACTGCATCCAAGCTTTAGAAAAATCAATACTATCCTTATAAACTATAGGTGCAATTGCATCAAAAAAGGCTAAACTATCCTCACCAGTTTCGTTCAATATGTCATTTGCTAAATTTGGTGCAGTTAAAGGGCCAGTAGCGATAATGGAATTCTTCCATTCTTTGTTGGGGAGTTTTTTAAGCTCAGTGTAATTCACCTCTATTAAGGGGTGGTTTTTTAGTGCTGATGAAACTGACTCTGAAAAATTATCCCTGTCAACCGCGAGGGCTCCCCCTGCGGGCAGCTTATTTATATCGGCCATTCCAATAATAATACTATCTGC
>TARA_Y100000385_G_scaffold291197_1_pt1 | contig 11713 bp, 7 predicted proteins | sample TARA_Y100000385 | Tara Oceans TARA_Y100000385 (sample SAMEA2620980) | marine metagenome | biome: marine biome (ENVO:00000447); feature: surface water layer (ENVO:00002042); material: "saline water (ENVO:00002010), including plankton (ENVO:xxxxxxxx)" | depth 5 m
TTTTGTGGGGAGTTTAGCCTTTGCATTTACCGACTCTTTTTGGTTTAATGCCGTTGAAACAGAAGTCTACGCTATGGCTACATTAATCATGGCGGTTTTATTTTACTTAGGATTGCGCTGGGGAAATGACATGTTTAAACCAAGAGGCAACAAATGGTTGGTTCTTATTTCATTTGTAGTAGGGCTTTCTTTTGGAGTTCATTTTATGGGGCTGTTAACCATTCCAGCAATTGGACTGATTTATTATTTTAAAAATTACAATACAATTACTGTAAAAAACTTTGTTTTGGCAAACCTGGCTGGCATTGCTGTTTTACTATTTGTATTTAAACTTTTAGCTCCAAACATTCTTAGGTACTTTAGCGCCTTAGAAATCTTTTTTGTGAACTCTGTTGGACTTCCTTTCAACTCAGGATCTATCATTGCTTTTGTGTTACTGGTTGGTTTTATCGTTTTTGGCATCCGCTACACTCGTAAAAAAAATTATGTGAATTTAAATACGGCTTTATTATGTATAACATTTGTAGTGGTCGGTTTTTCATCTTGGCTAATGCTTCCTATTCGCGCCAATGCTAACGTGACTGTTAATGAAAACAATCCTTCCAGTGCTAGAGAATTACTAGCCTATTACAATCTTGAACAGTACCCAAAAACACACTTATTCTACGGTCCACAATTTACAGACCAATACGCCGGTTTAGATGAAAATCAGCCGTATGTTGATGACAAACCAAAATACGAAAAAGACAAAAATGCTGGGAAATACGTCATTGTCAACGACTATAAAAATGGCTTACAAAATTACAATTCGGAGCACGCCTCCTTATTGCCAAGAATGTGGAGTTCAGAGCATGCAGAAAATTATATGATGTACTCTGGCTTTTTAGAGTTTACAATTAAGAGTGAATATCAAATGCAAAACGACTTAAGAGCGGTCGTTAACGACTTTAAGGATGCGGTTGCTAAGGGTGACGTAGATTATGAAGACTATACTGGTTTTCTTAAAAAGTATAGCCGCTATATAGACATTCAAAAACCGTCCTTGCTCAAAAATATCTATTATCTTTTTGATTACCAGCTTGGCTATATGTACTGGCGTTATTTTATGTGGAATTTCACAGGACGTCAAGATGACATTCAGGGTAAATTTGACCTTCATGGAAATTGGATTAGTGGCATAAATGTTATCGACGAATATGTCTTAGGGATTTCTCAAGATAATCTTCCAAGCGATGTCTTAAATAACAAGGCTAGAAACACCTATCATTTCTTGCCTTTGTTACTGGGACTAATCGGTTTGTTTTTCCTTTTTAACAGAGATAAAAAACTGTTTTGGACTATGCTTGTCTTTTTTCTATTTACAGGAATTGCCATACAAGTATATACAAATGTAAGACCCTTTGAACCACGTGAGCGTGATTATTCACTGGTTGGGTCCTTTTATGTGTTTGCGCTCTGGATTGGGTTTGGTGTTTTTGCGATATATGAAAAATTAAGAATATATTCTAAGACCACTTTGTTGGCGCCAATGGTTAGTTTGGTGTGTTTGATTGCTGTTCCTGGAATTTTGATAAGTCAAAATTGGGACGATCACGACCGCTCAGGACGAGAAACAGCCCATGCAATGGCTGTACAATACCTAGAAGCCTGTGACCCAAATGCGATTATTTTTACCATCGGAGACAATGACACCTTTCCGCTTTGGTATGCACAGGAAATTGAAGGGATTCGTCGTGATGTTCGTGTGGTGTGTACAAGTCTGTTTAATGTGGACTGGTATATCGATCAAATGAAACGGAAAGCCTATGAAAGTGAGCCTATTCCCTCAAGTTTAACGCATGACCAATATAAGTGGGGAACCCGCGATTATATAATTAAGGAAGTCGTTACCAAAGACACCTTAAGTATTGATCAATTTTTAGGATTTATAACGAGTGACGATGCGCGAACAAAATACAAACACGTTCTTCAACAGCAAGGCTATGACACCAGCGGACAACGCAGCCAAGATTTAAATGCGAATTACCTCCCAACAGAAAACGTCCGTATTCCTGTAAATAAAGAAACTGTCTTAAAAAACGGTATTGTTAATAAAAAAGATTCAACCTTAATTGTCCCATATATTGACATTAAAATTAAAGGCGCTGCGCTTTATAAAAACCGCTTAATGATGCTAGACATTATTGCTAATAACAATTGGGAGCGGCCTATATACTTTACGGGCGGTGCCTTTGGAGATGAAGATTATATTTGGATGAAAGACTACTTGCAGCTAGACGGCTTGGTGTATAAATTAGTTCCTATCAAAACCGCTGTAGCGAAAAATAACCCTTTTGATATGGGGCGGATTGATACGGATAAAATGTACGCGATGGTTACGAACTGGGACTGGGGTAATAATGGAGACCCAAAAATGTACCACGATGTGGAATCTCGCAAAAACAGCTTAACATATAGAGGGAATTTAGCCCGACTCATCGAAGCGCTCATTCAAGAAGATAAACTGGAAAAAGCGGAGGCAGTTGCAGATTTAGCGATGTCAAAAATGCCAGTTGAGTTGTTTGGGTTTTATACACTTCTTGAACCTTATATTGGCGCTTATTATGAATTAGAGGCTACAGAAAAGGGGCGAAACCTCTACCTAAAGGTGCGTCAAAAATACCAAGAAAGTCTAAGTTACTACAGCACGCTTACAGAGCAAAACCAAGCCAAGTATATCCAAGGCATATATACGGATATTGAACGTTACAGAAGCTTAGTGGATATAACTACTTTTTACGAAACTGAGGCCTTCATTAAAAGAGAAATGGACACCTTTAATGGGTATTTAAGGCTATTTACCGGAGAAATTGAAGAGAAAGACTCGCCAGAAATGGAGTCCAACAAGGATTCGATCGTTAATTGATTAAGGCCCCTAAATAGACTAGAGGTATTCTTGAATGCGTCCAATGATCGTATTGGCGTCAAGTTCACCACTTTGGCGCCATTTCATATCGCCCGACTTGTAGATAATTAGGGTGGGCAACCCTTTAATGCGAAGTGCTTCCGCAAGGTCTTGGTTTTTTTCAATATCAATTTTAATCACTCGAGCTTTGTCACCCATGGCGGCCGCAACATCTCTAAGCACATCATGCATCGCTTCAGATTCATCACTCCATTCTGTGAAAAACTCAAATAAAACGGGAATTTCAACATCTATTAAGTCTCCAAATTTTGACATATCATAGTATTTAATTTATTATCCCTCAATGATATATTACACTTACTTAAGAAATATTATTACTTAAAACGAGTGATATATTGCGGTAAATATAACATTTTCTGAGCTTTAAGTGTTATTAATCCCTTTTTTTAGCGTTATAACGGAGATTTCTGGCCATATACCAACACGCCCTGGAAATGCTAAAAACCCAAATCCACGGTTCACATTTATGTATTGACCGGCTTTTTCATAAATCCCGGCCCAATATTTATACCGCCATTTAATAGGACTCCATTTAATAAATCCTGGGATATCAATTCCAAACTGCATGCCGTGTGTGTGACCGCTTAGTGTTAAGTGGTAGTGAAGTGGGGCTTTAGTAACCTCATACTGCCAATGAGAAGGATCATGACTAAGTAAAATTTTAAAATCTTTAGGATCGACCTCAGCTACAGCCAAATTCAAGTCGCCTTTTTGCTTAAAGCCTTTTCCCCAGTTTTCGACGCCAATTATTGCCAAGCGCTCTCCTGATTTTTCAATAAACCGACTTTCATTCATTAATAGATCAAAACCCATTTCATTTTGTATGTCTAGTAATTCTTGAAAATTAGCCGCTTTGTCTTCTTTTGAAGACCAGCGTGTATAATCTCCATAATCGTGGTTTCCTAAAACAGAAAATACCCCGTCTGCTGCTTTTAGTTTAGCGAATGTTGATTTCCATGGCCGCATTTCTTCAGACTTACTATTGACCAAATCACCCGTAAACATAATTACGTCAGAGGCTTGGTGATTTACTAGGTCCACAGCATATTCGATTTTGTCTTTATTGTCAAAACTCCCGCTGTGAATATCACTTATTTGAGTGATTTGGTAGCCGTCAAATGCCTGTGGTAAATCTTCAAAATACAAGCTGTATTTTAGAACTTTAAAGTTGTATTTTCCCTTTGTAATTCCATAAAGTATAGACACAAAAGGAATGGCGGCCAGGCCTAGAGCTAGCTGCCCTATAAATTTACGACGTGAGCTAAAAAAGGTGGAAGGGGCTTCTGGTTTTGAAATAAAATAATTGTACCCTGCTTCTATGAGTCGAAACACGTCTTCCCCAAACACAAAAACTAACAATATTAGTTTTGGAACATAAACCAATACAAATAAGGCAAACGCCAAATAAAAACCTTGATTAATCCCTGCGCCGCGATCAAAAGATATTCCTTGATAAATAAGGTTAGAAAGTACCAATATTGAAATTAGAATGTATCCAAAAATAACAATAGGAAGCCTTGTTACTGCCCTAAAACTTTGCAGTGCGTAAAAATCTAAAAATAAAACAAGAATTATAAAAAGAATGAGTCGAAACATACAGATTAATTAGATCTCAAAAATAAAACAAAACCAAATGATAATTGAGTTAAAACTATTATTTAACTATTCTTTTACTTTTGGTTTTTTTTAGTATATTTCTAGAAATATTGTGGGCAATAAAAAGTGCTCCAATTGAAGGTTTCGAAAAAAATTATAGATCTAGAAAAAAGAAGTGTTTTGTTGGCTTAACTAAAGCTCATAAATAAACTAAAACAACCTAACTAACTATTAAAATCATGAGTACTAAAAACAACAATTCTGCCTTAACAACATTAGTGACCGTCTTTTTTTTCTGGGGGTTCATTGCGGCCTCTAATGGAGTGTTTATTCCTTTTTGCAAAACCTATTTCAATATAGACCAGTTTCAATCCCAGCTTGTAGATTTTGCTTTTTATGGAGCCTACTATTTTGGAGCGCTTTTATTATTTATACTGTCGAGTGCTGTAAAAAAAGACATTCTTAATAACTGGGGCTATAAAAACGGGATTGTATACGGATTGTTAATGTCCGCCATTGGAGCCTTGCTAATGTATCCCTTTGTCAATGGCGCACAACAAGGAGATAGCTCTGTGTTTTATTTGGTACTATTGGCCTTATTTATAGTGGGGCTCGGTTTTTCGCTTCAACAAACTGCAGCCAATCCATTTGCGATAGCATTGGGAGACTCGGATACAGGATCCCAGCGTCTAAATCTTGCCGGAGGGGTAAATTCATTTGGAGCCACAATCGGACCCATTGTTATTGCCTTAATCATTTTTGGCTCCACACCTTTATCGGGTGATGAGCTCAATCAAATGATATTAAATAATGAAATAAAATTAACAACCGTTCAGTTGCTTTATCTTGGTGTGGGGGCTTTATTTTTAGCCGCCGCCGCATTGTTTCATTTTTCTAAGAAATTACCAAATACAAAAACCGATGAGGTTTTTGAGCCTGCCAACAAAGCAAAAAATACATTAATTGCTTTAACGGTCGTAATCATCGTTTGTTTTGGCTTAATCTTTAACACTTATGCTACTGGTGAAGTTGCCAACGAAGCCGTTGAAAACAAACGTCTTTATTTACTTTTAATAGCTTTGATTGCAGTGGTTGTAAGTGTGTTTTTTGCCAATACCCTTGCGGCAAAATCTTCTGAAGGCTGGGGAGCTATGAAGTACCCACAGTTGGTTTTAGGAATGCTTGCTATTTTCACTTATGTAGGTGTAGAGGTCACCATTCAAAGTAATTTAGGAGAGCTTTTAAAAGCTGTCGCTGATAAAATAAATAACCTTAACCCACTAGGTTTAAGCGTTATGAATGACAATGAGATTGCGCCATTTATATCCCTCTATTGGGGCGGAATGATGATTGGGCGATGGGTTGGTGCTATTACTGTTTTTAACCCTAGCAAAGGGCTTAAAAAATGGCTTCTTATTATAGTTCCTTATGTAGCTTTTGGCGTCATTCTTCTGGTTAATTTCGGTAAATATTCTTCAATGGAAATTTTATTGTTTGGTATTTGTGTAGCGGTACAAATTGGCGGATTTTTCCTAGCGAAAGACAACCCTATTACAACCTTAAAAATATTTAGCACCCTGGGTGTTATTGGTATGGTTATTGGTGTTTTTGCCTCTGGGCAATTGGCATTGTATGCCTTGCTTTCTGGAGGTTTATTTTGCTCTATAATGTGGCCTTGTATATTTACATTAAGTATTTCTGGTTTGGGGAAATACACATCACAAGGGTCTGCATTTTTGATTATGATGATATTAGGAGGGGCTATTATTCCGCCGCTTCAAGGAAAATTAGCAGATATTTTTAGCATACAGTCCTCATATTGGGTCGCTGTTGCTTGCTTTGTATATCTATTATTTTATGCCTATAAAACTAAAAGTGTATTAAAAAACCAAGGTATTACTTTTAATGGGGAAGGGGAATCATAAGCCTTTATAAATATTCTCACGACTTGTAAAGAAACTAATTAGAGTTGAAATGAAACTTAATGACTCCTTTCTTTTTCATTTCAACTTTAGTTGTATTTAACCAAATCGCTAAACATAAATTATACGACAGTACATGGCTTTTATAAAGACCTTTAACTCTCACACTAATGGCTGAACAAAAACGCTTATTTCTGCTCGATGCTTATGCTTTAATCTTTAGAGGCTATTATGCGTTTATAAAAAACCCTAGAATTAATTCAAAAGGACTTGATACCTCTGCAATACTTGGCTTTACTAACTCTTTGCTAGATGTTATTAAAAGAGAACGCCCCGATTACTTAGCCGTGTGTTTTGATAAAGGGGGAAGTAAAGATCGTGTTGAACTGTTTAAGGACTATAAAGCAAATCGAGATGCTACACCAGAGGGCATTAAAGTAGCCGTTCCCTATATCCATAAAATTTTAGAGGCCATGAATATTCCGGCTATTGTAAAAGAAGGTTATGAAGCCGATGATATTATTGGAACACTTGCAAAAAAAGCTGAAAAGGAAGGCTTTAAAACCTTTATGGTAACGCCAGATAAAGATTTTGCACAGTTGGTGAGCGAAAATATTTTTATGTATCGTCCTATGTTTGGGGGGGGCTATGAAACCTGGGGCATGGAAGAGGTGAAGGCGAAATTTGAAATTCAGGACCCCTTGCAAGTTATTGATTTCTTGGGAATGAAAGGAGACGCTTCTGACAACATTCCAGGGCTTCCTGGAGTGGGCGATAAAACCGCCAAAAAACTACTGGCTCAGTATGGCAGTATGGAGACACTTTTAGCAAACACACATGAGCTCAAAGGCAAAATGAAAGAAAAAATAGAAGCCAATGCCGAACTTGGTCTTTTGTCAAAAAAACTAGCGACAATTTTATTAGACGTTCCAGTAACGTTTGACGCAAAAAGCTGTGAGCTAGGCACGCCTGACTCTGAGAAGGTGGGAGCGATTTTTCAAGACTTAGAGTTTAGGCGTTTAATTGATAATTTTAATAAAACATTTGCCGTTAAGCCCGCTGAGACACCCACTGAGAAACAAGGGCCGTCGGCAGTGCCTCAACAAGGGCTCGTAAACCCCACTAAAGCAGGTGCTGGGCAGTTTTCACTGTTTGGTGGCGATGAAACTGAAGCCCCTGGAACAGTGCAGAGTTACGGCAGAGCAACCGCTGCTTCTACCCCCCACTTTTATCAAAATGTCACAGGAAATTTAGCATTAAAATTATTTACAAAACAGCTTATGGAGCAAAGCTCGGTCTGTTTTGATACTGAAACAACGGAGCTAAATCCACTCGTTGCAGAACTTGTGGGAATTTCCTTTTCATGGGAATCCCATAAAGGTTTTTATATACCATTTCCCGAGAGTTTTGAAGAAAGTCAACAATTAGTTGAGCTATTCCGTCCCTTTTTTGAGGCGACTCATATTGAGAAAATTGGACAGAATTTAAAATATGATCTAAAAGTTTTACACAAATATAATATTGATGTCAAGGGCCCTTTATTCGATACTATGATTGCACATTATTTAATTAATGCGGACATGCGTCACAATATGGAGGTTTTGGCAGAAACCTATTTAAACTACAGTCCGATCTCCATTGTTGATTTGATTGGAAAAAAAGGAAAGAATCAGCTTTCGATGCGAGAGGTTTCTCTTGAAAAACTTACAGAATATGCCGTTGAGGATGCAGACATCACCTTTCAACTGGCCAGTCATTTTAAAAAAGAACTGAGTGATGCTGACACTTTAAAATTATTTAATGAGATTGAAATCCCTTTGGTTAAAGTATTGGCCTCTATGGAACTAGAAGGCATTAAACTAGATACCGAATTTTTAAAATCCTTATCAACAGACCTCAACAATGACATTGCAACTCTTGAATCTAAAATCTATGAGGCTGCTGGTGAAACTTTTAATATTGCATCGCCAAAACAATTGGGAGTGATTTTATTTGAAAAATTAAAACTGGTAGATAAACCTAAAAAAACAAAAACCGGTCAGTATAGCACCGCAGAGGAGGTACTGTCTTACTTGGCAAAAGATCATACTATTATTCAATGTATATTAGAATACAGAGGGCTTTCCAAGCTTAAAAGCACCTATGTCGATGCCCTTCCAGAACAGGTCTTAGAAAGCAGTGGACATATTCACACTGAGTATATGCAAACCGTCGCCGCCACGGGGCGCTTAAGTAGTAATAACCCAAACCTTCAAAATATTCCGATTCGAACGGAAAGAGGGCGTCAAGTAAGAAAAGCCTTTGTCCCAAGAAATGAAGAATACACCCTACTGGCTGCCGATTATTCTCAAATAGAGTTGCGCGTTATTGCGGCCATGAGCCAAGAAGAAACAATGCTAGAAGCCTTTAAAAACGGCGAAGACATTCATGCATCCACCGCGGCTAAAGTGTTTAATGTGCCTTTGGAAGAAGTGACTCGAGAACAGCGTGGAAATGCCAAAACTGTTAACTTTGGGATTATTTATGGGGTCTCCGCTTTTGGGCTCAGTAATCAAACGGATTTGAACAGAACGGAGGCTAAAGAATTAATCGAAACCTACTACGAAACTTACCCTAAACTTAGAAAATACATGAGTTCTCAAGTAGACTTTGCTAGAGATCATGGCTATGTGACAACCTTATCAAACCGAAGGCGCTACCTAAAAGATATCAACTCTCGAAACGCCATTGTAAGGGGGGCTGCTGAACGCAATGCCGTCAATGCACCCATTCAAGGAAGTGCTGCTGATATTATAAAAATCGCAATGATTAACATTTACAATAAATTACAAGACGGACAGTTTAAAACCAAAATGTTGCTGCAAGTGCACGATGAATTGGTTTTTGATGTTTACAAGCCAGAACTAGAAACAATGAAAGGGTTAATTAAAGAGGAAATGGAAAAGGCTTACATATTAAGCGTACCTTTAGACGTCGAACTAGATATGGGAGCCAATTGGCTTGAAGCCCATTAAATTTACAGCTCTAAAGCGTTTTTGTGTTAAGTTGTTTTTGAACTGCACATTACTATTTTAAAAGTCACTCCTTTTGATCGTGGCTTTTTTTGTTTGATTCTGAACTGTTTAACTTTCAGTTTTTTTGGAAGGATTAAATTTATTTTAGTACGTTTAATCTTGATCAAAACTCCCAAGTCTAAATCTTCACAAGCAACTTAACCATTAGTAAGCAATTATTTTATTTGAATTTTAAGAAAAATTAGGGAAACTAGAGTGTTCAATATATGCTGCATTTGGATGTATTGAACCTGTTTAATGAAAAATATAATTGAACTGAAATGGCAGTCCCCCAGAATAAAATAAAACTGATTTTCGAAATTGAAAATAACTATACCAAACTGAAAAAGAATTTAGAAACTATTCCTATGGAAATGTCTAAAGAAAAAGAAGTCGATGGACATGCAAAGGGAACAAAAATAAGTGTTTCAGATTTAGTAGCTTATCTTATTGGGTGGGGCGAACTAGTTCTAAAATGGAATTGTAAAAAAGAAAACGGGGAACAAGTTGATTTTCTAGAAACAGATTACAAATGAAATGAATTAGGAAAACTTGCCCAAAAATTTTATGTGGATTATGAAAATCTGGGCTATTCCGAATTACTGAAAAGATTAGCCCAAACTGTAAAGAAAATCCAAACGTTTATTGAAACGAATACAAATGCAGAATTGTATGAAAAACCTTGGTATGACAAATGGACAAAAGGGAAAATGATACAACTGAACACTTCATCAGCTTATAAAAACGCAAGAAGTAGAGTGAGGAAATGGAAAAAATTGAACGATAAAAAAATACGAACGCACAACAATATATAACAAATCATAGCCGCGCCCATCGGTAAGCTACACTTGTTATAAGAGACGCACTGCACAATTCACCTAAAGGTTAACCCAAATGGCACAAAGTCTCTGACTTCGCAGAACATAAAAAAAAATAAATTTTAAAGATCTAAAGCTGCTTTAACATCATTATCCATTAAAAATTCCTGAGGATTTTCAAGAGCTTCTTTCACGGCTACTAGGAAGCCTACAGATTCTTTTCCATCAATAATTCGGTGGTCATAGGACAATGCAACGTACATTATAGGACGAATTTCTACCTTACCATCAATAGCGACTGGGCGCTCAACGATATTGTGCATGCCCAGAATCGCGCTTTGTGGTGGGTTAATGATAGGTGTTGAAAGCATGCTTCCAAAAACACCTCCATTGGTAATGGTAAACGTTCCACCTGTCATTTCATCGACGGTGATTTGTCCATCACGCGCAAGAATTGCCAAGCGCTTCACTTCCGATTCCACTCCTCTAAAGGATAAGTCTTCTGCGTTTCTAATCACGGGGACCATCAGTCCTTTTGGTCCTGAAACGGCAATACTAATATCACAGAAATCATAGGAAACCATTTCTTTTCCATCGATCATAGAATTGACCGAGGGGAATAATTTTAATGCACGCACCACGGCGAGCGTAAAGAAACTCATAAACCCAAGACCTACGCCATGCTTTTCTTTAAAGGTCTCTTTGTATTGTTTTCTCAATTCAAAAATTGGAGACATGTCAACTTCGTTGAATGTCGTTAACATTGCAGTTTCATTTTTGACAGCCACCAAACGTTCTGCTACTTTTCGACGTAACATAGAAAGTTTAGATCGTGACGCACCGCGCCCCTCTACATTCGTTTGTTGTCCCATTGCTGGAACTGCCTTGACAGCATCTTCTTTAGTAATGCGGCCATCTTTGCCAGTGCCTGTAATAGTGGCAGCTTCAATGCCTTTTTCAGAAAGTATTTTTTTAGCTGCAGGACTTGCGGATCCCGTAGCATAGGTGGTATTTGCTGCTGCTTCAACTTTTGGTGTTGCAGCAATTTCTGGAGTTGGCGCTGCTGCTTTAGCAGCCTCTCCTCCTTCTGGTTTTACTGCAGATGTATCAATAAGACAAACAACCGCTCCAACTTCAACAGCATCTCCAACCTCCGCCTTAAAAGTCACAGTCCCGCTGGCTTCAGCTGGCAACTCTAGAGTTGCTTTATCACTGTCAACTTCCGCTATAGCTTGGTCTTTTTCAACATAATCTCCTTCTTCAACTAACCATTCTGCGATTTCAACTTCTGTGATAGATTCGCCTGGTGAAGGCACTTTCATTTCTAAAATCATAATATCTTATCTTTTATATAGAACT
>TARA_Y100000385_G_scaffold216339_1_pt1 | contig 11696 bp, 11 predicted proteins | sample TARA_Y100000385 | Tara Oceans TARA_Y100000385 (sample SAMEA2620980) | marine metagenome | biome: marine biome (ENVO:00000447); feature: surface water layer (ENVO:00002042); material: "saline water (ENVO:00002010), including plankton (ENVO:xxxxxxxx)" | depth 5 m
GAACTTAAGTCACGTCTTGCTCTAGTCCTTGGAGAGTCTGTACCACGAACTGTTCGCGAGCAGGTATCATTAGATACTACAGAGTCTTATAGTTCTCCGGTAACAGCCGCTCCTGAACCTGCAATGCCGTCAGCACCACCGGCACCCGCGGCTACGGCAGAAAGTTCATCTATGGATGACGATGACACAATGTCGTATTTTGCTAAACTAGCAGCAGAAGATTAATTAACCTTAACGGTTATAACCTCTTCTTCCACCACTAACCAGCATCTTAGTTGTTGCAGTAGCGTTTATTGCACTTCTAGGAGCTGGTCTTGGCGCGCTAGATGTAGTATTATGATTATTTGTAATAACATCACCCTCGTTAACTATGATGGGCGTACTTGCGCTTCTTCTTTGTTGACCTGCATCATAAGATGTAAGAGTATCTGTAGCCTCTGATGGCCCCGCTGCCATCAGTCTAGCATTATTGCGACCTCCAGTATTGGACAAAAGACCATCAGTGTAAGCATTTTCTGCTTCAATAATAGCCATTTGCTGATCTCTTTGCATTTGGTTTAAATTTAATCTGGCATGATTAGTAAATATTTCTTGACCTGTAATTAATTTAGATATTTCATTGAGAGGATCAAGTAATAATTCTTTATTTGCATCCATAAGAGTATTAGCGAAAAAGTCGACTATATTAGCTGGTTCGCGAGCTATCCTATTCATAGTAGTTTTTACTACTCCACTAGCCTCTAACATTTCTTTATCTAGAGCCACATCGCGTGCAATAAAGAATGCTTCTAGTGGTATAAGAGCTTTAGAAGCGAACTTTCCTATTGGTTCAGCCGCGTCTATTACTTTTTGTAAAGTAAAAGCTGTGTCTCTATCAAACGCCGATCGCATGCCATCTACCATATCTGTTACAGCTGTTTTAGTAGCTATTAGTGGCGCTCTTTGGGGCTTTGGTGCAATATTATCATTTGCTACTCTCGGGTCACCGGCAAATTGTCTTTTAGCCTGTTCAAAGTCTATTATATTACTAGATTTTTTTACAGCATCTGCTGCATTGTCTATTAGAGCCTGCGTGGGGATTTTATTCGCTATAAACGGTTCATATTTAGACTTTGGTAAGGGTCTTACAGGAGTATCTGCTCTTTGAGCTCCCCCTAAAGTGGGCCTTTTAGTTGCATCTTCAAGACCTTCTTGAGGACTTGGGCCTCTAAACTTGGGTTCAGTTTTGGGTAGTGCATCATCTATTGCTGATCGCTGGGATTTAATATATCGCCTGAGCTTATTTGCTGCATATAGCACTAGGCCGGAAAGAGCTGCAGTAATAGATCCTATTGCCGTTTGTACGTTAGGGTTAAGAGTGTCTAACTCTCCCACACCAGGTAGAGTAACTGTACCATCATTTTTATCCCATCCAAATGTTCTTGATAGCCATCCAGTAATTTCTTCTCCGAAAGCTCCTCCAATAGCAGCTAATACTTTTACATAAGGATTCTTAGTTGCGAAGGAAGCAATCATATATGCGTATAGCGCACTGGTTGCTTTTTTATTAACATCAGACTGTTGTTCATCAGTAAGGTTAAACCCAAATGAACCTAAAGCTTTTTCTATTGCATCGCCTAGAAATACTGCTGCCAGACCTGCAATAGCTCCTTTCTTTAGAATTCCACCTGCAAGTAATCCTATAGAAGCTGCTAAACCTCCGCCAAGCATACCTGCAAATAGATTACCAGCCATATCGGCCAAAGCAGTAAGACCAAGCCCTTGCTTGACTCCGCCTGTAAATGTGCTAGGAGTAGATACTCTTGCTGACTTTTCTTTTCTTTTTTCTCTGGCAGATTCTGCTCTATCTCCAGCTCCTCGTTCGTACGCAACGCGGGCGTTTTCACTTTCTTTGACAAGAGTAAGAATACCGTCTTTAACAGTTTCTAGTGAACTATTTTGTACTTGTAGTGTATCTACTACTGCTGCTAAAGAACTCATCTATTTACCTTTGCATTTGTTGTCGTTGCATTTCTTCTTTTTCTTTTTCAATATCGTCTTTTAACATTGATAAGTAAATCTCCCTCTCCCATGGTATCATATATTCTATATCGTGTAAAGAATACTTGAAATTTTGTATTAGTTGATAGTTTGTCATATAAAAGCTTGTTAAACTATCATGAGAGAGGTTAATTAGAAAAAATCAGCTAATCCTTGTAGTGTTATTTGGTTATCTTCTTTACAATGTGTGCATTTAAATTCTACATCATGCTTTAAACTTGGCAAATTATTAACAAAAGCTAAGAGCTTATCAAATTGATCTGTAGTAAGATTTTCAATAAAACTTTGAACTTCACTTTCAGGCTCATCATCAAATTTAATAATTTCTTCTTCAGTTCTTAATTCATCCAAACATGTCATTACCATATCATATAATACTTTAGTTACGCTCGTATCCGCACTACTCTCTTGGTTAAGCATTGAAGCATATTTAGGATAGCGCATTTTTACGGTAAAGGTATCGTTTAATTCAATAGTTTGGTCTTCTTTGTTTACTTCTATTTTTATCTTATCTAGTTTGATGTTTATTTTATTATTAGTCTCACAGTTTTTACATGATATCATAATATCAGTTGTTTCGCCGACACTCTTAGCTCTTATCTGAGTAAACATATATTCTACGTCAAACGTAGCTAATGATTTAACATTGATATCATCTTCTAAGCATGCTGCAATCGTATCTGTTATAGACTTTAAGATTTGTTTATCATCTTGAGTCTCCAAAGCCATCATTAGTACTTTTTGCTCTTTTACTAAAAACGGTCTAAAATATACCTTTTTGTCTGTTGACGGAATAGTGATTTCATACTTTGGTACATCGTTTAGTTTTGGCAGTGCCATTTCATTTCATCCTTAAATTTGTTTCCAATTTTTATATGATAATTGTACGTTAAGTTCCACGATACCATCTTGATCATTATTTAGTTGAATAGCATTTATAGTAGTCGGGAACGCGTTAGTAAGTTTACAACTATAGATTATTTGATCATCTGCAATATTAACCGCTTTTGGAGTAAATATATCTAAAAAATTTCCAAATGAGTATACTGGTAAAGTGACTCCTTTTTTTATTTGGTCTATAACTATTTGGAATGTATAGTCATTATAGTATCCAATCTCAAAAGTGTCTTGATTAACTGCAAGATTTTGCCATGTTTCAAAATATTTTTTTATGCCATAATCATTCATAACATGAAAGGTCATGTTAATATCTTGTACGGCATAGCCATAAGCTACCTTTTCAAATTGTAACCCGATCCTACGCTCATTAGTTATAATTTGCCTACCTGGTAGCTGAACATCTTTACATAATAAAGAAATATCGTTAGAAGATGCTACTCCAGGTAAAGATGGTAGCCTCACCCTAAAAACATTAGTTCTAGCTATACCACCCTTTGATGAAACTAAACTTTTAAACTGATCAATTGTATCCATTAGATCATTTTCCTTGAAGAAGAATAAACAGCAGCAGCACTTGTTTTTTGCCAATCTGCAGTCGGAAGAAATGCAGCGATCTCCCACTCTGGTGCGTGCACTTCAGCAAATCTACTTCTCACATTTCCTGCAAGATAATGTTTGATACACGGCTTAAAATATTTAAACTTAGATGCTCTCTTTAATGTATTATATGTAACGTTAAATTTAGTTGTCTCGTCATACTTATTATTGTTTGTAATATCTAATAAAGAGTCTAAAAACTTTGCTCTCAGCGTAGGTGGTATGTAATGTAAATTAAGTCCCATAAATCCATTTGGCGCAGGGCTTAATACGATAGCAAGCGGAAAGCTATCATAGAACGGAAGTTTATCTTTATGCTTAGGATCATAGAAAAACATCTGCATTGATCCAATAAGACGCCTGCTGCCGAGAGATAGCTGCTCATCCTTCATCAATTGATTTCTATTGATTCGTCTGATACCTTGTACCTTACGACGAAACCAGTCACGCGACTGACTTGTGCGTGGTGTAATACCTGCCCTAAAGGCGTCTTGTTCTATTTTTTGAAATAAGTTGCTCATGTAGCTTATTTATCTCTTTTTTAAGACTTTTTTTCTACTGATAGGCTTTATCGGCCTAAGGGGTTTCAAGGCACCTTTTTTACTCTGCGAAGGCATGATACCCATTTCAGTAAGAGTCTTTTCAGTCCATATTTGGAATTCCCATCCACGATCTTTGGCATACTCATTTGCTGCTTTCCACTTGTTCATATTCTTAACGTAAGTCATTGCTTCACCAATGTAGCGTTTTGATTTATCCGGGCGCTTAGGTGGTTTTGTTTCTTTATCTGGTTTTATTTCTACAAGTATGGTCCTATTGTCTTTAAAAGTTATTTTTAAATCGGTAAAATAGCGATGATATTTTTTATCTACTTCCCATAAATATGGTACAACCACTTCTTCTGAAGACCAATTTTTTATGTTAGGATTATTGTCGCACCATACGAAACAATATCTTTCCCACATAGATCTAAAGGTCACCTTATCCGGATCACCCTTATATTTAGTTCTATGTTTTACTATGTATTTACCCGAATAAGCCATATAAATAATCTCATAAAATTCTATTTATAGGTACTTCTATGACACTGAAAATGCGCTATTCACAATATCAACCTGGATTTAGTTTTCCTCTAGAAAATAGAGATGAATATAAGGGGTTAATTAGATTTGAAGCTTATGATGAAGACTATAAAACACTTGCAAATATTGCATCAGACGTATTATCAGATGTAGCTCCTGGAGAAGCTCCCTTAACTAGCAGAGAATATTTAAGAGAATATTTAAAAGGTAGCCAATATGAAACTGTAAAAGGAAAAGCTAATAATAAAATTCCAAGAGGGGAAGTATCACTTTTCTTACCTCAATCAATTCAAATACAAGACAACATGCAATATGGACCCATTGATCTTGGAGCCATTGGCGCTACAGCATTTACTGCAGCTAGAAATGGATCTCAAGCTTTAGGTGTGGTGGCTACAGCAGGAAAAGATGTGCTAGAAGATATTGCCACCACTTTAACAGGTGATTTAGGTGACGCCGGCGCAGCAGCTGCAGTACAAAGAACCGCTAAAAGGTTTGGCGCAGATCAAGTAGCAGGTGCAGTAGCTACTGCTACGGGAGTTACTATTAATCCTAATAACAGAAATATATTTAATGGTGTTGCTCTTAGAACTTTTAGGTTTCAATTTAAATTAATTCCTACAAGTAAAAAAGAAGCTCAGATGATTGATAAAATTATTAAGTTTTTCAGGGTATATATGTATCCCGACATTGGCGTTCCTATTAATCAAGCTGAAGGTATAAGCCTAACTTTAAAATATCCTTCAAAGTTTAACATAAGTATGGAATACGGCAATTTTTCTAGCAGGGGAGTTGTAGGAGAAACAAAACAAGTTGCTACAGGAATATTACCTTGCTTTTTGCAAGGTTTTGATGCGGTGTATAACCCTAATGCTATGGCCTTCCATAACGACGGCAATCCTCAAGAGGTGGATATTAGCATGAATTTTATGGAAGAAAGAGCTCTTAATAGACTTGATGTAGAACAAGATAAATTAGACGCTGACCCATATTTTAACGACCCCACATTGCTAATTTAAATAAAGATAGGTAACCTATGACATTCTTTACTAATTTTCCTTTAGTAGAATACAATTTTGGAAATGAACAATCTAGTTCTTTATTTCAAAATTTAACTACATATATTGATATAATTGATCAATTAACTGATCAGGTTGCGGTGTATGAAGAAATAGTAATACCTAACGGAGAAAGACCTGATGTGCTTTCTCAGACTCTTTATGGTACAACTGATTATTATTGGCAGTTTTATATGCTTAATGAAAAGTTAAGAATACAAGGATGGCCATTTACTCCTACAGAAGTTTATGAATATTTAAAGATGTACTATCCTAACATTACGCTTAAAACAAATTCAAATCTACAAGGAGAATTTTTTGTAGGTGATTTTATAGCAAAAAAAGATAACAATGGCACATTTGATAACCCTCCATTTAAAGGTAAAATTATTAAAAAGAATTTAGATTTAGGTCATTTAATAATTAAGCCTATTATAGAAGTTACATCTATAACAATAGATAATCCTGGATCTGGATATACAGCAACACCCACTATATCTTTTAGTGGCGGTGGCGGCGAAGGCGCGGTTGCTGTACCAGAACTTAATGATGATGGAGAAGTATCAGGCATAACAGTTATTGATGGTGGTGATGATTATAAAACTGCTCCTACTATTACTTTCTCTGCCCCTGAATTAGCACGAGGAATTACAGCTACTGGTACTGTTAATTTATCTACCTATGGATTACCCGGAGGTTCTCAAGAGCTATTTTCCCAAAAAGGAGAAACTGACTTAGGATTATGGACAGGATCTCCTGCCGCAGATCCAAACAGTTTTGGCATTGTAGCTCAGCAATCATTTGTACAATATGGAAGCGTTCATCATTACGAAGACGCTAGCGGTAATATCGTCGATTTACCAAGACAGATCGATGGAGGAGTAGATAATCTTCCATTTAGTTTAAGTAAGTTAGGATATACCGGTAAGACTGTTCAAGAACTGTTTATAGAAAACAATGATAACTTATCAAAAATAAAAGTATTTACTTCATCAGTAGCAAGACAAGTACAAGATGAATATCAAAGGCTTCTTGTTCAATGAATATGCAAACTAACATCACTCCGGAAACTTTTGATTTAACAAAGCTTGTATTAAAAGTTCCTGGAAGAAAATTTAAAGGTAGTACCGGTACCGGCGATGAAATTAATATTATCGGGCCATCAGTAGAGTTAAGTATTTTTGAACACATAAGCGTACCGTTTTTAACCGCTAAGCTTTTACTGGTTGACGATTTTGGACTATTAGATTTTCCTGGAATACAGGGAACTGAAAAAATTACTGTAGAGTTTGGGCATCCTGCTTCTTATATAAAAAATATTACTAAGACATTTATTTTAAGGGGTATATCAGGATCTGATGCATATAATGACTATACGAATGTTTTAGTTTTAGACTTAATAGAAGATATAGGATTTTATGACAGGGCACAAAAAATAAGTAAAGGGTATACTGGCACCGGTGAAAAAATAATTAAAGCTATTTTAAGAGATAAACTAGGTAAAGAACTAGATACAACAAATTGTACAGACTCATATCAATCTGCATTTAAATATGTAGTTCCTTATATCACACCTCTACAAGCATGCCAGCAAGTTTTATCTAAAATGACTACAGCCACTGGCTGTCCTTATTTTTTATATTCTTCAATTTATTCAGATAAGTTAATTTTAACGGATATGGAATCAATTTTTAAAAATGATGCTTTTAATAAAAAAACGCCATTTATTTTTTCACAAGGCCAAGCTAATGCGCCGTATAGTAACTTTCTTTCCAATGCTACATCCTTAAAAAGTTTCAAGGGTTCCGATTTAGAAGATACTTTAGAACTTGTTGAAGATGGTGCTGGAGGGATTCTTTATAATTATATAAGTATTGGAAACGAAACTAGAAATAATAGTATTCATTATTCTGCAGTTTCAGATGTTATAGAAAGTTTAGAAGCCGCAAATATAATAAAAAAAGACGAATTGTCTAGATTAATAAATGAAAATTTTATTGTGGACCCAAGCGAAAAAATAATGTTAACTTTAGGAGATATGAATTCAAAAGTAATAACTGCTATAACAACTTCAAATTATCCATTAGATAATATTTTTAGTTTTAATGAAGACGTTAGTATAAGGGACGGCGCTTTAAATGAATTTAAAAAGGCTCTTCTTTTATATCTTACAAAAAATATATATGATGTAGAAGCTCCTGGTTTTTTATTTTTACCGCTAGCTAATGATAATACAAATATAAGAATGAGTGTTGGAAATCAAGTTGAATTTTTAAACCATAAGGACACAGAAACATTTAGCAAAAATAACTCTGGTAGATATATTATGCTAGCTAAAAGGCATATATTAGATATTCCAGAAAGAACCCATAATGTATCTTTACAATGTGGTAGAATATCCAATCAAACTTCTCTTAAAGGATAAAAATGTATTACGGCGATGAGACAAGGTGGTTTTTAGGTACAGTAGTTGCTGTTAGCGCTCAGCGCGCTGTTGTAGGAAAAGCTAAAATTAGAATTCATGGAATCCATGGGCCAGAAGTTGCTTTCCAAGATTTACCTTGGGCAGACTGTATGCTTCCCACGACAGAATCTGCTATATCAGGTATAGGTAAAATACCACAAGTTCTCCCTTCATCGACCGTATTTGGAATATTTGCTGATGGAACTTCATCTCAGTCTCCTATTATAATCGGTACTCTTAATAAATTTGAAAGGCCGTCAATTGCTCAACAGAAGTTAGCTGGTCAATCAGGTAATGCTGCAAGTCTTGCCGATAATAACATAGGGCGAGATGGAGTATTTATTCCTTTTGAGTTACAGCAGAGCTATAGTGAGAACATTAGTACTGCTCAAAAAAGAGTTTTAATAATGCAGTTTTTTACATCTAATAGATTATCTCCAATAGCAGCTGCGGGTATAGTGGGCAATCTACAGGCTGAAAGCTCTCTTGATCCTACAAGGCCAACTGATGTAAAAGGAGAAGATTCTTGGGGATTAGCTCAATGGAATAATTCTCCAAATGCTGGCTATCGTCAAGATAAGTTAAGAGCATTTGCTAAACTTCGTAGTAAACAACCAGATGATTTCTTTTTACAATTAGAATTTATTTTACATGAACTTAGGGGCGAAAAAAACTCTCTTACAAATGGCGCAGCATTTGCAAGTACGTATACAAAACTTGTTAACTGTAATCGCTTTGAGGGAGGAATAAGTAATAAGAATTCAACATGGGCGTTTCTTGACAAGTACGAGAACCCTAAAAATAAAACTTCTAAATTAAAGAAAAGAGAAGAGTTTGCCAGATTTGCATTCGAAGATTACAATAAAGCTCTTTCAAGTTCAATTAGTGGGTTATAATAATGTCTTCTCAATTTATTCATAGTATATTTTCTAATTTAAGAAAAGCACAAAATGCCGAAAAAAGTTTTTCCCTTCTCAACCAGCTACAAACTCAAGCTGCTATTAGCAAGGTTTCAAAAGCTGGCGTAACAGTAGGAGATAATTTTAATGGATTTGTTTCTTTAACTGGTACTGATGACGTAATAAGTTCAGTAGCAGGATCTTCTCCTACTCAAGTTACTGGAGCTTTAGTTTTAACTGAACTTACTTCTACCAATAATTCTGAGATTAGTACTAAAATTCTTAAAGCTGTTACAGAAAGCTCAGATATTACTACCTTAACTGGTAGTTCAACTCTTGCAAGTTCAGGCCTACTTGATGATGTGGTTATCTCAGCAGCGCCAGAAGCGCAAGCAAAAGTATTAGCAGATATTGTAGGAGCTTCTAACTCAGAGATTAAAACATTAGTTGGTAAAAATATTGATCTTTCTAGTCCTTTAAGCCCTACTGGCTCTATTAATGCAATGGATGATTTTGAAATCTATGGAAAGTCATTTCTAACTTCAAGCTTTGACAACTTATTTTCTTCTTCCAATACGTTAAGCAAATTAAAATCTGGTATTGTAAATAATTTTATATCTAGTGCTTTAAACGTTATTACTAAAAACTCTGTTGGCTTTAATTCTATAATGGACAATATCGTAGAGGACAATTTAAAGCCAACTGAAAATGCACTTCAAAAAATGGTTCTTCCTGAAAATAATAGATCTTTATTAAGTAAAAAAAATAAAATCCTGCAGTTGATTGCAAATAAACAGTATTTAGAAGCTTCTAATATAATTACTCCTATTAGTAATTTAAGTCAAAGCGAAATAATATATCAATTAAAACTAATAGATGTTTCTCCAAGTAAAAACTTAGTAGAAAATATAACGGTTAGTTCTATACCGGCTAGAGACTTATCTAAATTAAAAAATAATTGGCAAGGTAAAAATACTTCTCCAGTTTATTTTAATAATGCGTTTGCAAATGAACGAGAACTATTAAATGAATTAGGTAACATTGAAAGAGACGTAACTGAAGTAGTTATTTTTAGCACAAACTCTCCCAATGATGTAATGGCAAACGCTTCTATATTACAACAATTAGCTATAAATAAAGGCTTTGATGGTACTGGATATCATTATATATTTACACGTACAGGGGATATTCAGCGCGGTCGACCAGTAGATCTTGAAACACCTGAAAACGTCAGTCTTCCTAACGGCCACCACGAACGATCAATAGTTATAGCTCTTGTAGGAGGAATAGATAGAGAAACTGGTGATGGCGTTAATTATCGTGATTTTTACAGTTCGAGTTCCTATACTCAGCAACAAATAAAACAGCTTAAGTTATTTTTAAAATCATTATATGCTGTAAAACCAGGTATTCAAGTTTTTGGTATAAGTCAGGTAAATGATAATATACCTGGTCCTCATTTTGACGTGGACGCATTTATAGTAAATTCGTTTAAAAGAAAAAATAGACAGAACTATGATCCTAGTACTAATCCTCCATTAAGCAGAAAAGATTTAATATAATGCCTGAAATTTATTCTGAAGAAGATATTAAACAAGATGTGGAAAATCGCTCTTTAATTCAACATGAAGATCCCAGGGGTGAATTCCCTTCGGCTGAATACTTTAATTCTTCTAGTGTTAATTATGCTGCTACAGGGTCTAAAAAGAATGAACTTTATTTTAAGGGTAAAGCCGCAGCTGCGATATTAGAAGAAGAGTCAGAGGATATTATAGCTTCTGAATACCCTTTATGCCAAATACAGCAAACTATATCAGGTCATATTATTGAAACCGATGATACTATAGGCGCTGAACGTATATTAATAAGGCATAATTCAGGAGCTGGCGTTGAATTAACTAAAGATGGCGGAATTAAAATAAGCTCTCTAGATAATCAGATTAATGTTACTGGTGGGGACCAGACTATTATAGTTGAAGGTGAAGGCCAACTAATTTACAAAGGTAATCTTAACCTTAAAGTAACAGGCAATTTTAATGTAGACTGTCTTAACTATAATGTTACGGTTAGAGGTAATAAAGTAGAAAAGATTCTTGGTAATATCAAACAGTCTATTGCCGGTAATATAGAGAAGTTAGTTGGAGGTTCTTATGTAAAAGCAGTTACACAAGCAGTTACAAATACTTTCCTTGCTGGTAAGAAGCAAAATATTAAAGGCGAATATATTAATCGAGTAGAAGGCTCTGCAAGATATTCTACAAGCGATAATACTAAAATTACGGCCGAAGATAAGCTTACTGTATCTTCTAACAACATGAATCAATTTGCTAACTCTATGGCAGTTACTGCTAAGTCAGGTACTATTGGTAACCCTAATATGGTATTCTCAGGTAAAGGTGCAGTATTTGAAGCAGGAGTAACTGCACCTACATTCCATGGTGATTTAGATGGCACTGCCACCACTGCAACGGTTGCTCAGTCTCAGAACTATGCAGATCCAAGTACTGGAGGAGGAGTTGGATCAGCAGGAACTATTACTAACACTGCAACGCCTGCTATAACTAAACCTACTAACTCAATTATTGACGATTATCTAACTAAATCAGCTGGCGGTATAAACAGAGTAAAGATTGATGTAGGAGACTTTATTAAAAAT
>TARA_Y100000385_G_scaffold163034_1_pt1 | contig 11695 bp, 16 predicted proteins | sample TARA_Y100000385 | Tara Oceans TARA_Y100000385 (sample SAMEA2620980) | marine metagenome | biome: marine biome (ENVO:00000447); feature: surface water layer (ENVO:00002042); material: "saline water (ENVO:00002010), including plankton (ENVO:xxxxxxxx)" | depth 5 m
CGCCCATTACTTCAACAAAAAGACAAAAAAATGATTACAGGAGATTTTAACGCAGAAGAATTGACAAAGGACTACGCATTCAAACAGCTTAAAGATAACGGAGGGGCTTCGTTTCAATGGCACGAAGGCTTGATGGCTGAAATAAAAGATGGGTATATGGTTGGAGGTGCGTCTAAAGAGGTGACTTTAAAATCAGACATGATTGACCCAGGGCTCTTTGAGTGTATGTGGGAATATTTCACTAACAAGTATAGCAGTCTTTCTAGTAGCGAAGACATACAGCTTGGTATATGGAATAGAACGTCTGATGGGGCTTTAGTCATGTCATTATCGACATGGTTTGATAATGAACTGAGCGCCGTTGAATCAACCGTATCAAGACGGCAGAAGGCTTACTTTGATGTTAAGAGAAACAAAACAATTTATGTCTTATGAAAAACAAATACATCCAAGTCCACCCAAACGAGACTAAAATTAACGATAGTTGTACCATTGAAATCCTTCGTGCAGATGACAAGGATGGGTATGATATGCTAATATTTGACGAAGAAGAAAATGCTATTATCCAAGAATGGGAGCCAGACTTCGAGTGGGCATGGCTCACTGCAAAGTACTACAGCTTGAAGCACAACTTAGAAATCTTTGACAGAACCCCTTACTAATGAAAGAAGATGATAAAATGATTGAGCGAATAAACGTCGCGCTGTCACTACTTAAACGATTCATTGATATCATGGAAGAGGAGAAAGATGGTAGCATAACAATCGAACAACAAGTATCTGATTTGTACATGGATTGCAAAAAAAATGGATTGTAACCTTGGTATATCCCTTTAACCAATTTAACTTTGCCCCCACTTAAATGAGTGAGAAAGAATTATTACAAGAGTACTACCACATACTTAAGCTCAAGCCTGATAAGTCACGTATGGCTGATCAGGTAAAAGCAAGAGCAGCCATGATGATGGCGATGCGTGATAACGGTTTAAAGCTCGCACACATAGCGCAAGTGTTTGATATTGATCACACCACAGTGGTGCATCATACCAAAAAACACGAATCAAACCTGAAGTTCTGGGATGATTATAAGCGCAGGTACCTTATTGCTCAAGGGCTGTGTGGATATTCAATTAAGAAGAAGGCTATGAAGTGGAAAATCAAAAACCTAGGCGCAACCATAAGCCGATTGTCAAAAATGAAACAAGAATTAGAGGAACAATTAAATCAAAATAGTTATGAGTAATTACAAATTCAAGACCACGAACATCCGTGGCAAGCAGTACGTTGAAGTCAACGAAAGAATCAAGTTCTTCCGACAGGAGGAGCAGTACAAGAACTGGAGCCTTATCACAGAGTTTACTGTGCTGGACGATGCCCAATGTGTATGCAAAGCGTCTGTCGCTGACCCTGAGCATCGCATCATATCGGTAGGTCATGCACGCGAAGTGCAAGGCAGTAGCAACATTAACAAGACTAGCTACGTAGAGAACTGCGAGACATCAGCTATCGGTCGTGCATTGGCAATGCTAGGTATTGGGATTGACACTTCTATTGCATCTGCTAACGAAGTGTCTGATGCTATTGCCAAGCAAGAGACTGCCTCGGCTGCTGAGCCTGCAAAGAAGAAGAAGATAATTAAAAAGGTGCAAGAAAAGTTTGACACTGACCCACCTGAAGACATCATGGACAAGTCTGTTGCTTACATCAAGTCGCAATCGGACAAGAAGAAAGCCTTTCAGAATATCATGACTAAGTACGAGGGGTCTCTTACGGAAGGTCAAATTGCGGGACTACAGAAATTCGTCCGATAATATGATAAAGGAGAAGATGAACAAGAGTGGATGGTATATTACCCGTCACGGTATTGTTCGTAAGGGTATTACTGAAAACTCTAAGGGAATAGTAACCATACAGTGGTCACTCCTTGATAAGAGTAAAACGAAAGTAATTGGTATTAATCACCTGGTCAGCACGTACTACAACGTTGACGTGTTCATGTTGAGGAAGTCGATCGATGGCGTAAGGCTAGAGGGCTTATTTGACAGTGAAGTGGATGCGTTAAGGTACTTAGATAAGTCACTGATTAATCGTGGTAAGCAACCTAAATACATATTTAAAAAGAAATGAATTTAACTGAAGTATTGCAAGACAGGTATGGCAAGCCGCACCTATCTTATTCATCCCTTAAGAACGCTCTTGGAGACATGAAGCAGTTTGATCGATACATGAAGGGGGAGATGAAGTATGAATCCGATGCGCTTTCGTTTGGAACCTTATACGACATGCTGTTGTTTGAGAGGGAAAAAGCTTTCGATCGTTACTCAATCATGTCCCACGACATGATAATGGACTCTATGTCTACAAAGACCAAGCAAGCCAAAAACCCTAAACTAACTAGCGAGTATAAGGCAAAGGTTCAAATGATAAAGACAGAGTCAATCGAAGAAGGCAAGGAGATGGTTAGCGATGAGGACTGGAGTAAGGCTAACGACATGATCGACAGGCTCGCTACATGTGGCCTTGTAGAATCCCACCTTACAGGAAAGTATCAAGTAGAATTCAACGAGATGCTCCATGGCGTTCAGGTAAAAGGATTTCTAGATTGCTTAGGATCAGATTTCATCAGTGACAGCAAGTCATCTCGAAGTGTAGATAAATTCCGATACAGTGTGCGTGATTTCTGTTACGACATACAGGCTTACATATACACTGAGGTTTTTGGAATTAAAAAGTTCTATTGGGTTGTGCAGGAGAAAACTTATCCGTATCTTCCTGCGCTCGTCAAGTGTTCAGAAAACACTCTGTTTACTGGCGAGATGAAGTTCTTTGATGCATTGGGGCGCATTAAGAAATTCTTAGAGGAAGATACGAACCCCATGACTGATTACTTGGAGTATGAGGTCTGATTGGAAATATGTAGGTTATGAGTGGTTGTATATGACCACCTATTTAATATTATTAGTTCTTTTTGTTAAATTTTTAAATTTTGTGTTATGAGTGAAACTAGTTATGACAGCGTCCTTGTTGGATACACCGAGGATCGAATTATGGATGATGGCAAACACATTGGCTACAAGATCCGATTTAAGGATCATGAGTTAGTGGAGATGGCCAAGAAGTATGCAACCTCTCGAAACGATAAAGGTGAAGGGGGGAACGTTTACCTTAAGATATTCCGAAGTAAGAATGATAAGGCATGTTGCAGTGTCTTCGATCCTAACAGCGCTGCTGCGAAGAAGAAGCGTGAGGAGCGCCAGGCTTCAAAGGAAACGACTGATGACCTCCCATTCTAAGGGGGCACCAATCTACTACATGGACGTTCAAGTCGCGTTTAAGAAAAATAAACGTGTGCTTGAGCGCTCTATGTGGGTAGTATCTGTGTTTGATAATCCGTCAGACATAATGAGCTACGACCTAAAGACTATGAGTAGGCTAAGAGCTGAGTTATATCCAAAATCAAAGAAAGAAAGGCAGGTTATGGTAAGGGAAATACTGAGTAAAAAGCTTATATCTAATTCACAAATCTCTAAAGATGAACACAAAAGACAGAATATCAAGGAAGTGTGATGATTTAAAATCCCTTCTTCTTAATAAGAACGATGCCTATGGAAACGCTGCTTTGGAGCCCATAGGCATTTTTTCTCAGCTAGAGTCAGGGGAAAGCATCAAGGTGAGGATTGATGATAAACTAAAGAGGATTCAGAACGTAGGTATAAATGATAAAACTGAGGATACGGTATTAGATCTAGCTGGATACCTTATACTCCTAATGATTGCGTTGGACGATGAGTAGGATTACTATTTTTAAGGACACATATGAAACAAAGAATCCTCAATATATTCAAATCAAGACAGCCCTTGATCGTATCGCCCAGGGCAAGTCGAAGGAAAGGATTGATAAGATTCGCAACGGGGAAAAAAAGGAAAAGCTATTTCTTCCGTGTGTACTATTCAGTGGAGAGTTTACTAAAAGGACAGATGAGTCCTTATTCGAGCACAGTGGGTTTGTGGTCCTCGACTTTGATCACGTTGATGTTGAGAAGACCAAGAACACCCTGGCCTTGGATGAATACGTTTATTCGTGTTGGACTTCACCTAGTGGGAATGGAGTTAAGGCGCTTGTCGAGATTACGAACACAGAAAGACACGAAGACCATTTCAATGCACTGACCAAGTACTTTGAAGAGAGGTATGCGTTAGAGCTAGATCAGACGGGGCGAAATTTGTCTCGTATGTGTTATGAGTCATACGACCCTGAAATAGTGATCAAGGGTGAGTACGATAGGTTTGGCAAGTTCTATTCAAGTTCTAATTCAATTGAAAGACGCAAAGCAACTGATTATCAGTCAGGTACGACAAATTACAAAAGGCTAAACATAGCGGTGATGAAGGTAGCTAGTGCTACTGATGGCGAAAAACATCAAGCGCTTCTCGAAGCAGCTAGACTGTGTGGTGGTTTTATTGCTGGTGGAATTGTTGAGGAGGAGGAGGCTAAGAGAATATTGTTGCGTGAGATTTGTAAGAGAGATATTGAATCGGAAGCATCTGCACTCTCCACTATCATAGACGGCATTGAAGACGGCAAGCGTGAGCCAATATTTGAGGTTTTAAACGCAGAGCGTCGGATGATTCGTGAATCACAAGTCAACGATGGGGACATGTCGTTCATGTCTTCAGATGATGATGATTTCAAGTGGATTGAAGATTACGCAAGGGGTGATATCGAATCAGGACTTACTACAGGAAATCAGGACTTCGATAGGTACTTTGTGTACAAGAAAGAATTTGTAGTCATTAATGGACACTCTAATGTAGGTAAGACCACTGTAGCCCTGTACCTTATAGCAAACTCTACCGTACGGCACAAATGGAAATGGGTCATATACTCTTCAGAGAACAAGACAGCCTCTGTAAAGAAATTACTTATGGAGTTTCGGCACAACAAGAAAGTAAACGACATGACTCATTTAGAGAGAAAAGCCGCTTACAGTTGGGTGCTTGATCACTTCATTGTTATAAGCAACAAAGACCTTCTGAGCTACTCAGAAATATTGCTTTACACAGAGAAGGTAATGGCCAACACTGAAATTGACGGGGTCTTTATCGATCCATACAACAGCCTTCGAATCGATTTAGGTCAATCATCACTTAATTCACATGAGTATCACTACGAAGCAGCATCAGAGTTTTTAAAATTATCAAAAAACAGCAACGTTGCCATTTGGGTAAACATGCATGCTGTGACTGAGGCTCAAAGACGCAAGGGTGATGATGGGCTCCCAGTTGCCCCTTTCGCGGAAGATACAGAGGGCGGGGGTAAGTTCGTAAACAGGGCAGACTGCTTCTTAACCATTCACCGCAAAGTTCAGGCTCAAGACCCACACACAAGGGGAAAGACGGAATTACATGTACGGAAAGTCAGAGAAACTGAGACTGGGGGTCAGCCTACACCATATGATGATCCAATGTTGATGTTTATGGACACATCCAAGACAGCATTTAAAGCTTGGAAGAATCAGTCACCTTTGTTCCAAGTGTCTATGGAAGAGGTTGTTAAGCCTATTCCATTCAACCTTAACTTTATGTCAGAGAAAAGCGCATCGAATTAGTGTGTAACTTTGATATAAATGAAGAAGAAAGGAACGAAAAAAAGAAAAAGTTCTTCTAAAAAAAATCTTGGGAAGTACAAGAGTGGACTGGAGAAGTCGTGTGCTGACGCACTTCGTGAGGCTGGGGTGAGCTTTGCTTATGAAGAAAAAAGGTTTGAGTTAGTGCCGTCGTTCAGGTTCCCCCATAGGTATCTAAAAATGACACCTAAGAAAAAAAACCTGACCGATAGAAGCGACTCAGTTCAACAGCCTATACGATACACACCTGACTTTATGGGGGTAAGCGGTCAGAACTGGATTATAGAAACAAAAGGGTGGCTGACTTCACATCATGACTTCCCCATGAGGTGGAAACTTTTTTTAAAGTATTTAGTTGACAATGACCTCCATTATGACGTATACTTGTGTCGAACTACCTCTCAGGTAAATGAAGCAATACATGATATACTGTTAAAAAATGGACAAGAATGAATTAAGTGAAAGATATTTTGATGCATTCGATAGGATGTATTACAATCTTTCAGAAGTGGTAGAAATGTTGCACGACGAAGAGGGGGATCCTATAAGTGATCCTGAAATTGTTGGCAACATCGTTACCACCTTAAAGCAATATATAGCCCTTGAAATGGACTTGATAAAAGAACTCTCAAAAGAGTACACTGATGGGATTTGACAGAAACAACAGACCATACAATAAGGCTAGAAAGGATTACGCTATGCAATATGGCGGTGTAACCGAAAAAAGATTTAAAAGAACCGCTATTTCAGTCGGATACAAGGTTACAAAAACACCAATAGAGGTGGACAGAAAGGAGCATATTGACTTCTGGCTGAATTACGGGGACAAAACTTACTCCGTTGATGTGAAAGGCAGCAACCTTCCTGACGAAGTATGGTGTGAGTTTTTGAACGTTCAGGGAAACCCTGGATGGCTTTATGGTGGGGCTGGAATCATTGCCTTTGAGATGCCAGAAGAGGGTGGATTTTCTGTAGTAAAAAGAAAGGAACTAGCCCTCTGGTGTGAGGAAAATGTAGATGATGTTATCGTTCGAGACAAGAGAGACTCTTATCTTAAAAAGTACACAAGGGTTGGTAATGACGACGTGATCACAAAGATCTACTTGAGTGACTTAAAATCCCTCTCGTCTTATCGCGTTTGGAAGTACTTCACGGATTACTGACTTGTTGAGTTGTTCCTCCCTATAAAAAGGATCAAGCTCGGCCCCGTAACATATTGTCCCCCACTGACCTAGCAGTATTGAGAAGTCAATTACATTGAAGTACCCATTTCCGTTCAGGTCTCCTTCTATCCAAGTAGAATCCTCCCAGTTTGCAAGCATAAGCATGAGGTCTACCATACCCACTACGTGGTCTCCGTTTATGTCCCCTAAACAATAAGGTTCCTGGTCAGTAATTCCTGGGCGAGCTATTGGGAGGATGTAGTGCATACGCTCTATCTGGCCAGGGGTGAAGTTAGTCCTGCATGAATCAGGATAGTAATCCATGTGATTGTTTGGTTCATAGTCGTACAGTCCTGGCGGACATACTGGATTCTCGCAATTCCAGTTCACTTTAGTGGGAGGTGTATCACAAACAAGGTCTCCTGTTTCGTCGCAAGGCCCTAAGTATTCACCACAAAAGCCAACGTCTTGGAAGACATGCCTCAATCCTACGTAGTGACCTACTTCGTGTATTAATGTTTTGTTTTGGTCTCTATCGTCAAACGCGAGCTGAGGTCCGTAATTTCCAAACACGTCGGACCGAACCCACACCCCTTCAAGGTCAGTAGTGGATGTGTATGATGTCCAGGCAAATCCAAGTATCCCATTGCAGAAGGTGGGGAATATATGAACGTTCATGTATATCTCTCTGTCCCACACTAGGTCCCCTACATACTCATCCATCCATTGAAACCCGCTTTGACTATACGGAACGCATACGCTGTTCTGCCCTAAAATCACGGCAGCACCCCAGAACTCATCGAAGTCATGGTATATGATATCTACAAGATCAAAATTAATCATAGCCTCATCGAACTCTTCATTTAAGTGCTCGTGAGCGTCCATGATAATATCTTCAGGTATGTAGCTGTCTGGAAAGCTGTCGGTGTAGTGTATGTGATAAACGTAGTCTATTTCCTCCCATTGAATAGGGTCTGGGACATACCCCATCATCCTAGGCTGCAAATCTTCGTTACCGAACACAGCGCAGGAATCCTGTCCTACAATCACGTACTGTGAGAGCAGGCATAGCGCCAGGAGAAGGGATCTCATTGCACTTGGTTCTTGGCTAGAAGAAGTTTCACCTCTTGAACTTCCCTCAACAGCTGCTTTATATCCTCTTTAAACTCAGAGTTGTCAGCTTCAAGAACGGCAACACGCGCTGAAAGTCTATTGTAGTCTGCTTGAAATTTTATCCAACCCCCTACTAGAGCACCAGCAACTGCTAAAAATTCAAAATGACTTAAGTTTTCAGGCATTACTTCCTGGTTTTTTCTACGGTCCTACCAGCAAAGTAAGCTCCGAACACGGTTAACATTAATATCTCAAGCAAAGATACGTAACTGTTTTTAACGTTAAACGGCTGATTATCAAGGCTGTCAAAGACCATTGTTGTTACAAAAACAACTATTAAAACAATTAACATGACTGGACGAATCAACTTAGCAAGCTTTACATCGCTCCCCATGTCTGCCTTCCATCTTTCTGTAACGTTATTCTGAAAGGATATTTCCGCATCCACCTTTGCCTTGGCCTCTGCTGGGTCGATACCTGACTCCTTATCGAGCAGGTTTTTAACTAACCCCAGCGCCCCCTGATTGGGTAGCAGATCCCCCACTGTATCTAGTACGTTAGGGGCTTTCTCCCTGAGCCACTCCCCAAGCTTCGTATCCCTTACCTTCTTATTGTCGCTCATTTCTATACATTTCTTCAAGGAAATCCAACATTAATATCGTGTGGCTCCTGAACCCCCCGTACTCGTTAAGCTCAAGGGTGCTTCTAAAGCTGTCGTTTAGGTCATTTAACAATTGTATCTTACCGTTGTCTGAGTATCTATCGTAATTTGGATGACTCATAACTTGTTGAGCCAGAGCGTATCGCTCTTGACCAGCAACCTCCATCAGTGAATTAATCTGCTCTGTATTTAATTTAATTCTAGATTCGGTGAAATCCTGATCACCAAAAAAAGTATATTGCTTTCCAGTTGCTAGAACAGCATTAAGATGTTTTTTACTGTTTATGTCTGGCACACTGACTGCCCTCGCCCTAGCAAAATAAGGGGTTGAAACCAAAGAAGAAACCTCCCCTGTGTTATTGTAAAGTCGGTACACTTCGTTTGACACTGCATCATCTTCTGCATTTCTTGCCTTCAAGATATCAAACAGGTGATAAGAAAATGGATTAGCCCCAGTTGGAGTCTGCTTGATTTTTTCACCCTTCCAGTTAACTCTAACAGGAACCGCACTGTCCAAGTTAAAGGTTCTATCCATTATAGTATACTTGAGTCTAGCTAGAAACCTATCGGATCGATTCATATCCTCCAACACCCTTGTGTCTGGAAGGAACTCTCTGTCAACTCTGTTTAAAGCGGAGAAGGTATTTGGAAGGACGATAGAGGTCATTGCCTTAGATGTTCCGTACACCCACTTCTCAAACTTATCATACAGTCTTTCCTCATCCGTCTCACCAATCAACTGCGTCAGGTTGTTCACCCCCTGCAAAAAACTTTGGTTGAGAACGTGGTTCAAGGTTGAAAGCGGTTGAAGTCCAACGACTTCCCCAAACAAGTCAAATCCCTTTTCCACCTCATCAACCCTTGATCCAGCCAGGGTAGCCCTAGACCCAAGTATAACTCCTGGTATACCAAGCTTGGTGTAGTTGTAGAATCTATCGTTAGGCTGTGTAGCAGGGTCGTCGCCGTTCAAAAGACGCTGCACCCCTGACACATTTATTGAGTTAGGTGGGAACTGATCATAAGACAGATTCTTTTTCTTCTCGTCCGACTCGTACTCAATCTCCCCTGATAGCAGCCCCTCGGCAATAAGGTTGTGAGCTAACTCAGCCATCATTAACCCCATAAACCCTTTGGCTACATCTTGAGATGCGTCTTTTATCTTCCCGTCATAAATTTTCTTAGAAGCTGAAGCCATGGCAAAAGTAAATGAAGAGTACTTCATTGTTTCACTTAAAATATTGGCTGGAGTCCTTACGTAAGGAACCTGAGATCTAATCAAAAAATCAGCCATGTCCCTACCAATGACCTTAGATAAGATTCGTGAAGCTCCAGACACCATGGCTTCAAGGGTTTCCGAGGTCTCCGTCTTCTCTTGGAAGGTGAGCTTTCTCCCCTCCCTCTGCGCCTCCATCAATACGTCTTCTGGTGGGTACTTAAGAAACAGCTCTAATTCCCTGCCTGTCAGGTTTTTAGATTTTGCTGCTTGATATATCACTTTCCCCTCCATGTACTTCCTAAAAGGAGTATCACCAAGAGACAGGAATCTAAACATTATTTCAGCGGGGACACCAAATGTAGCCTGAACCCTAAGTTTTATTCTTTGTTTTTTGCTAATTGGGGCATCAACCTCAATCCCATTCTTTTTTGCTATCCTAGTTCCAATTCCCGTACCATGAAACGCTTGCAAAAACGACATCAACGGCATGAATCCCCTCTGCATCCTCCACTCAGTTACATAATCCGTTGGCTCCCCCTTAATAACCTCGTTCTTTAAAGTATTTGCAAACGAAGGACCCATCATTCTAAGACCGTGCAAAAACGCAGCATAAGAATACACTCTATCTGCGGGGGCTGACTTCATAAACCACCTGATCGCGGTTTCAATTGGGAGGGACATAATATCCCTTGGAATAGCCAACCCCATATTCACTAGGTTGGCGAATATATTTGTTGTCTGAGACATAGGTGTCAGCAGATTACCCTGTATAAGCATCGTGCCCAACTCACCAAAACCTCTCTCTACATTTGCATTCATCCATTGGTTTAGTTTTTTCTGACTTGCATTCAGCTCTAAACCAACTCTTTTAAATTCATTTTCCATTCTCAGGAGATCCACATCAGTCATATCGTATGGCTGATTTCTCTCTTTAATTAACCCCACCATCTCTTTCTGCAAAGCAAAAACTGGTTCCAACAAACTCAAAAGCTTCTCTCTCTGAGCGTCAGTAAGCTTTTTACCTCTCTTCTCCACCTCAGAAAGCATAACATCATACATACCCTTGACGGTAGAGCTTTTTAGCTCACCAAAGTGCCTAAGCATTCTACCCACACTGGTACCGAGCTTACCGAGCTGCTCAACAATAGCTGCCGCCTTTGCATTGCCCTCTGGTGTACCTTCTGCCATCGCCCTATTCAATGCCTCTATACCAGCAAGGACTCCAGTCTGATCTTGTACGTTGAGCAGGTTTGAAAGGGATGTCTCGTTCATGTTCTCGACGAGCTCATCCATAGTCATATTCTCAAGGTTAGCTTTAATATCTGAAAGCTTCTGAGGTGTAAAATAATTCTCAGGATTGTTGACGATGTCGTCCTTAATCTGTTTATAGTTTCTTTGCGCCCTTTGAGTAAAACGCCTTCTCTTTTCCCTTAAGTCAGCAGATCTTTCATTGGCATTTGTGGCCTCATTCTGAGCCTTGCTTTCAGATACAAAATTATCTCTATACGTTTTTGCCTCATCATAAGACTCAAAGGTGCGCTCTTCAGGATTCATTTTTCCGTCAGGATCGTAAGCCATGAAGACAACATCAGGGGTTCCGTGCTTCTCCTTGTTCCACCCGTCAGGAGCGTATTGCTCATCAAAAGGTACGCGAGAAATAACTCTAAACCCGTTATCCTTGTGTATCTTACTTAAGTATGGTATGTCAAAATTGTCCAGAACCCTGCCGCCAGCCTTAACGGCAGCTTTAATAAGCCTTGCACCCACACCCTTAGCTTTTGGATCCGTTTTAGCCATCCCAACAATGTTTCCACTATCATCAACTAGTGCTGAACCACCTTCAGTCTCAACAACAGTCCCACCATCTATTGAGGCATCATCAGGAACATCCACACTCCACATACCCTCTGGATCGG
>TARA_Y100000385_G_scaffold179542_1_pt1 | contig 11685 bp, 7 predicted proteins | sample TARA_Y100000385 | Tara Oceans TARA_Y100000385 (sample SAMEA2620980) | marine metagenome | biome: marine biome (ENVO:00000447); feature: surface water layer (ENVO:00002042); material: "saline water (ENVO:00002010), including plankton (ENVO:xxxxxxxx)" | depth 5 m
CCGAATGTAGTAGAATATCTATCACCAGAACAGTCATGTTTTTTATCTTTACAATCAGGATCATTACTTGTTTGACTACTTCCGAATGTAGTGGAATATTTATAACCGTCACAATTATGTTTTTTATCTTTACAATCAGGATCATTACTTATTTTACTACTTCCGAATGTAGTAGAATATCTATCACCAGAACAGTCATGTTTTTTAGTTTTACAAGAAGTTAGTGTATGATTAGTTTCATTTTGATACGTACCATCTTCACATGAGACACATGTATCATTAGTTGGATTATACTTTTGTCCTTCTGTGCATACTTTTTGTTGTGTGGGAATTGTAAAACTTTTCTTTAAATATTGACTAGGGCTATCTTGAAAACTTTCAAGATACGACCACTGCATTATATTACTAAATAATGATATAAATTTTTGTATATATCATATAGTCATAATGTAAATATATCATATAGTCATAATGTAAATATAACATATAAAAATAAAATGTCAAGTTTAAGACTAGAACTTTTATTCAAGTTTAATTTGGAATGTAATAAATATCTTGTATTTCCAATAATTGATCAGTTCTAATGTAACTATCAATATCTACTTCATTACTATGTTCGGGGGATTTAGTATACATTTTATAACTATTATCATAATAATAAAACTTAATATATGCTTCATCTGATAAATTAGTAACTTTCGACCCGATACTACTTGGTTTAATAATTAAATATGTTATATGAACAGGATTTTTAAAAGTTGTAATATTATCAGTGATGTCTGCTTCAGTTTCAGAAGTGTCATCAGATTTATATTTAATAGTAAATTTACGTAAATCAATATTGCCAATTTCTATTTTCACTGTTTCAAACCCATAGTATTCACATATATTTGTTAAAGAATTCAATTTAAAAGCACCACAACCTTTTCTAGCAGTACATTTCGATGCACATTCATTAGTTGTATCATAAGATAATGTATCGTTATACAATTGTTTGTAACTATTGTTTATACTGTCATTTTTGTAATTTTTCATTTTATCACATGGTATTTTTTTATCTGATATTCTACAATCATTATCATTATAATCTATACAATATGCTCCACTTTCTTTATACAAATAAGACTTTTCTTCATTTTCTGGACTGAGTGTTAAATCATAATATTCATTGTTTCCACAATCACCTATATCAGGGTGTTCGTATTTACATACATTATCTGTTTCATTTGTAGCTTTTTGATGAACATATTGTCGTCTTTTACATTTAAAAACGAAATTTTCTATTTTCATTGTCATTTTTTTACATGAACCAGTATCTAAATATAATTCAAAATTATCATTTGGAAACTTCTTAAAAGTATTTATTTTAGTTTCATCAGTGTCAGATAATTCTAAATTAATAATTTTGTCATTATCTTTTATATCTAGTTGTATCATAGCTACTACTTCTTTCGATTTTTTTTTCAAAATAAATTTCGGTCTAGTTCTAAACTGTGGAACATCGTTATTATATCCATTCCGATGATTAAATTCTAATTTATATTCTACTTTGATTCCTTCACATGTAAAAAAATTTAAATTTTTATTTTGTTCAACAAAGTAAGCGTTGTTGAATTCTTTTATTTTACGGGTTTCCGTATTATCATAAATAGATAAAATAGGTGTGCTAAGATTTACTTCTATATTAATATGTGCTTCACAACTATTTAAAGCAGAACATACACGATTTTTTACGAAAAATCCTTTTAAAGGATCTGAAAATTTTAACTTTATTTCTGGTTCAGCTGTTTCATAAGTATCGTCATCACATTTAGTTAGATTTTGGCACTTAAAAGGCTTAGTAAACATGTCAAATATTTTAGTGCTATTTAACTCTTCTACATTTGCTATATATTGATTACTTCCACAAAATGGTTGATTAATGCAGAAATCACTTCTATTCTTTGTATAAATATTTTTATCATTAATTTCGGTCTTTAAAAATTCCTCATGATTGAAGTATTGATTACTTTCACAGTTGGTTAAGGGTTGGCAATCCAAATTTGAATGTACATTATTATGATTATAATTACGATAATCAAACTTAAAGTGATCAGCATTGGCTATATATTTATTATTACAATAATTTAGGTTTAAGGGTTTACATTCTCTATTTATTGTATGAAAATTTTTATCAATAATTTGTATTTTACTTTTATTAAAATCTTCCCAGTTAGCTACATATTCTTTTGTTCTACTATTATTTTGACAATTAGTCAATTGTTCAAATTCTAACTCACCAGAGAATTTGTTATCTCTTTTATTATGCACATCTTGATAGTTTTTAATAAAGTGGTTCTCTGGTGATTTATCTCCGAGATTAATAGGTAGGCATTGTCTATCTGTAGAATTTATTTTAACAGTTTCACCAGTGCTATTCAAAACATCCTTTTTTTTAGGTGGCATTACAATATTCCAAGCAGTGCATTCGGCGAGTGGTGTACAAGTTCTATCAGATGTATATATAGTAACGTCACTACCATTTTGAGATATTATTTGAGATTTTGGTGGTACTGATTCATATTGGTCATTACTACAAACAGTTAGTATGTTTTCTGACGTAATTTTATTGGAACTGTCTACTTCAAACCATTTAGTCATATCACTAAAATTAAATCCCAGCTCGAAAACATCTTTTGTATCAACATCGACAGGAACATAATTAATTTGTTTTAATTCTGATTCTGTTTTAACGACATCTTGATCTATGTCTATACTTTTACTGGGCTGATTAGGATTACTAATCTTATTACAAACGGTTTTATCATCTGTCAATTTTTCATTGAAATTAACACGATGATACTTTTGATCAGATGTATGTAAAATCCAAAGATCAGGTTTATCATTATTCAATAAAAATAAATGATTACACGTTTTTGACATATCTGGAAGTTCTGTTGTGCTACTTATCTCAATATCTCCTATCTTGTATATTATTTTGTATCCATCATCAATTTTCTTTATGAAACGATTCACAATAACACGTCCTGTGTTCAAGGTTTTATCGTTATTAATTGTAGGGTTATTAAAGATAACTTCCGTTTTATGTTTATCCTTCAAATACTCTTTTCCAAATGCACTTGAATCGCTATTCATATTCACACAATATTTCATTTTATCGAGTGTCATATTCCCAGTTTCTTCATCATCTTTACCATATGCGTATCCTATTATTAGTTTAGTATCTTTATTATTGATTTTTTCACTTTTATTATAAGTTTTTAAAGCTTCTTCAGTGTCAAATTTAAATTCATTATTTTCGATATTTAGTAAATCATTTAAATATTTTATCAGAACTGAATCTTTAGAACCAAATTGTTGACAATTCAGTGTAGCATCTCTTTTCATTTGTATGATGTGAGTATTATCTTTTGAGAAAGTGTAATACGAATCTGTTCCTTGAACTTTTTTTGCATACCAAATCTTGATGAGTTTACAACGCGTATCTATGAAATTATTTTTTATACAATCAGCATTTTCTTCAAATGTTGATTGGCATGTCTCCGATCCAGAACAATCGCTTGGTTTATAACCACCACCAGAAAGTTCAATTTTATCAGTATATATACAATTCTTGTTACTAAAAGAAGAATACTTCTCAACAGTTACATTATTTCTAAATACAACCAAACTTAATGATATAATTATTAATAGTAACAACAAAAATAAATATTTCATTTTAATACGTATTAATATATACATACATTATTTAAGATGATGAGCTATTTTAGGTATACTGTATTTTTCTTGTATCTATTTCTGTAATATCTTTTGTTGTCCATAAATCATGACATTCACTTGGTTCACCATCGCTAAAATCCTGACACATTTGTAATCTATTACCAGAGGCTTTAAGTGATACTTTATTGTTTAAAGCAATGTAATTATCAGATTTTGCTGAATTAGCTCTTGTATATTCATTAATTTTATTTAGATTAAAATTGCGCATTGAATCTCTGTGTTGTGCCTTAAGAGTAGTTATATCTGATTCAGCTGATGTCATTTTAGTATTAAGAACACCAAGATCTGTTTTTACACTTGAAACTTCACCACTATCTGGAATTGTAGTTGTCCCAAGATTTTTAATCTTATCGTCTTTTAGGATAGAATCTAATCTAGATTTTTCGGCATTTTCTAAATACACTACACTACCTTCACTTTTTTTATAATTTGGAGCATATTCACTCTTAGTAGCATATGGTGAAAGATCGATTTGACTGGCATAATTAGGTAATTTATAAGAGGTAGCTCTATTACTCTTACGTCTAATTTTTATTCTGTTGTTTGTCTCATCTATTACAAAATCAACAATTGGGTCATCTCCTGACTCTGGTAAATCAACATATTTATCTGGTGAGTTATCTGTATATATTATTCGTAATCTATTGTCTATAACTTCTATTGATGAAATACTTTTACCCGCTTTTGTTAAAGCTGATTCAGTAGCTCCTTTAGATTCATACATACCATCAAGAACTGTTTTAAGTCCACGACCATTTAATTTAATCTTGTTTAAGCCATTGATTCCACCATCATTTAATGTCATTTCATCTACACCTAATACTTTAGTTGCTTGGACAGAACCAAGAACAACATTGTTGGGTAAATATTTAGTAGAGTTATTGTTAAAATCTTTTCTTATAGCTTCATGTAATTCTTTCGGCTTCTGTTTACTAAAATATCTAGCTTCTTGTCTCACTTGACTAGTCGCCAATGAATTTGTTGTAGTTTTCTTTAAATTTTCTATTTCATCTTTAACGTTCATACTCGAATATTGATTACCAATAAATAATCTAGGCGTTGTTATTGATTTAGAGTTAGTTAGGTCGTTCTTTTCTAAGAAACTACTTACTTGACCACCTACGCCACTAGAGGATGAATCCTGATTCTTTTGTATTTGTGAATCAATGAATTGTGGTAAATTTTGTTCATTAGCTTTTAATTGACTGAAATCTTTAAACTTTACATTTGTAGAATTGAAATGAACCCCGTCACCCGACATGTTTACCTTATTGTTTCCATATGTGCTCCAATTTAAAGTACTGTTTAAAAGAGACATTGTTCCATTTTCCATGCTAAAATTAGTATCATCCAAATTTAATGCTGTATCTTTCATTTCTAATTTTGTATCTTCATTTCTAAATTTAATAGTTCTGTTAGGAGATATTTTAGTAGTTCCAGAAGAAAAATCTCTGTCGTAACGAGCTACTCTTGGCTGTCCACTCTTTTTTTCTTTTGAAATACTACCCACTACATTTTCTAAATTTTTAACAACAGTAGAGAACTTAGTGCCATTCACGATTAATTCTTTATCAATGTTAGCTTCATTTAGTTTGATAGATGGAACTTCAATAGGTTTATTCTTCATTTTAGTAACAAGATCCTCATCACTTATGTATTCTTTGAAAGCTTTAACATATTCATTTTTATCATTATCTAACTTTTTGCTAATGTTTTCTGTGTTGCTCTTTATTTTGGCATCGAGTCCCCCTGTTTCTTTTCTCACTTCACGCATCATTTCTCTATTGTTTTGCGCAGTAGAAGTTTTTATATTTTCAGCATTTTTAACAATTCTTTCATTTAAATCTTTTAAAGATATTTCTCCATTTAAACCACCCGTTATTCCTTTTAACATATTTTTCAATTCTTTATTATTATCATCGATTGTTTCTATATTTTTTTTTACCTTATCATCAATATTTGTAAGTTGTGATTTGTTGCTTTGAACTTCTTTATAAATATCAGTTGTTGACATTGCATTATTAATTTTATTTGAAAGGTCACTGGTTTTGACATATTCTTTCTTTATATTTTCTATCTTATTGTCGTTATCAGATATGTTTTTATTAATAGATGTTATATCATTTTCATTTGCTTTTGTTTTCTCTATCATCCCTGAGAAATCAAATGTTTGATTGGTAAAAAATTTAGTATTAACCTGATCTTTCAAGGCTGAAGTATACAAGAATTGTGATTTATAAGTAGAATCTTTATCATCTATTTTTTTATTAAGTCTTCCATCAGCAGCTTTATAATTGTTTTCAAGATCCTGCATTCTTCTTGTTGTTAAATCTTTAATATCGTTCATAACTAGTTCCGCAGCATCGGTCATTGCTATACTTGTATCAGCATATTTTGAAAATGTTTCATTCACGAAACCCATAACATCACTATGTTTTTCATTTGTATATGCTACGTTTGAAGTAAGTGCATCATTTACAGTCGTTATGTTATTGTAATATGCATTACGAAGTTCTCCATGTCTAGTATTCAAGTCATCATAATCCGATTTTACTTCTGTAATTGTTCCATCTAGTTCTGTTTTATTGTCATTAACAGTCTTTGTTAAATTATCCACTCTTTTATTAACATTCCTATTATTTGTAGCAACTTGATCAGTTATTCCCACAACATGAGAGTTTGTAATGGTTTTAAAACTTTTTAATCTAGAATCTACGTTTTCTGTTCTCAACTTAGATTCTTTTTCAACTTTTTTCATAGTATTTGTAATATTTTTATGTTGACTCATAATCTTGGCATCATTATCATTGACATTATCGATAAGACTCAAAATTTGTTTTTTAGTAAGTTCATTTTGATAATTAATGTCATCATTTAATTTAGAGGTTTTGTTTTTGATAAAATCAATGTTCTTATTGTTTCCTGTAATGAATAATGTAGATGACGAAACAATTGCTAAAGCAATGAATGAAACAATCATAGAAAATGCTTGATACATTATATATTAATTAATAGTAACAAAAATAATAATGATGATTTATTTTCAAATTCAAAAAAGTTAGTTTTTATGTAGATTCAAATATTTATTGAATAAATTTCCAGAAACTATATTATTATACCATGTTTCACCATAATCAGGAAGTGTCATACGATCTTCGAATTTAATATCTTCTTCATTAGTAGTATTAACCATATTTATTTGTCCGTCTTCTTCTAATACATTTAATATGAATTTTTGTTTATCGTAAAGTTTTTTATCATTTTGCATAGATGCTTCCAAAATTGTTTTTAGATTTTTCATATCAGTATCTATGTATTCATTAATGTGAGATTTTAATTGCACGAGTAAATATCTATTCCTAAATATGAAGAATAATAACACTAACATAAATACAACTTGAATCATTGTTATAATATACAATAATTCCATCTTTTTTAAAATAACCTTAGATAATTAATCTTATAGCATAAAAATTTTAAAAGGAAGTGATTTATTAAATATCATTATTCCAAAATATACAAACAAAGCTTCCAATATCAATTTGGATATATCATTTGGTTTTTGTTGTATCATTGCTAATAAATATAATCCTATAAATAGACAACACAAACCTAAAATTATTTTAAATATTTTCATCATTATAATTTTTTTATCGTCTCTTGTATCAAATATTTGTTTTTGAATAGTAACTGGACTTACATCTCTAATTTCTTTAAAACCTTCATTATTCTCAACCTCAACATCTCTAACACTACTAGAAGAACTTTTATAACCTCCACCACGAAATCCACCGCCACTAAATCCACCGCCACGAAATCCACCGCCACGACCTCTAGCCATAGTTATATTATTATGACAAATTATTATTGTTAATTGCAAGATATTTCGTTTTCATTCAATAAATACCACACATTTAACTTTGATTTTCTACCTGGTCTTTGTGCTCTTCCAATTATTTGTTTCTCAATATCATTATCAAATTTATGAAACAAAATCACATCTGTTGTATTTTCTAGATTTAATCCACTACCATAAGCATTCGAATTTACCATGAGAACCTGTAAATCTTTTGTCTTATATTCGTGAACATTCTTATTTATGCTATTACCTTTCAATCTGGCATATTTAATATTACATTGGTCTAATAATTCTTCTATTTCAATAAAACTATTATCATATTCTGAAAATATTAGAATTCTTTTGGTAGGTTGAATATCATTCAATATGGTATGTAAATACTGTATTTTTGTTAATTCTTGAGGGCAAGTATCAGTCTTCTCTTCATCATGTACAACATATAGATCGTTCTCAATATGAATACTTTTTTTACATAATGGACAAGATGGTTTTCTCTTTAACCATGTCGATAAACATTTAAAACAAAAAGCATTATTACAACATTTAGTAATAGTCTTCATTTCTTGTTTTTCCATACAAATCATACACATTTGACTATCATTAATTCGATTTTCAATCAATTGCATTTTATCTTTGATGCTATTGTATTCATTTGTTAGCTTTTCAATCTTCTTACGTTTTGTTTCTTCATTGATGTATATGGTATCTTGTACTAATCTTAACTCTACATTTACATTATTTAATTTAATGGATAAGCCTTGTTTAACTGCTTCAATTATATTAGATTCTGTGTCTACATTTTCTTGGTTAATGTAAGATACAGCACCAGAAATATCTCCTGCATTTAAGCATTGTATTATATTAGAATGAACAACTCCATTCAAAATACATATTAATCCAGAGTCTTTACACTTGACTACATGCTTGTTAATTTCAGGAAGTGAAAATGACTTTTCTACATATTCATCATCATTTTTAATAACTATATTGTCAATTAGTCTATTTAGAGCTTGATTTCTTGTTTTGTAGAAAGTCATGAATATATTCTTAGCATAAGCGTTATTTGATATCCCAGAACTTATCATGTAACTGTTCTCCCAGTTTCTATATTCATAGTTCCATCTAGGATACGGATTCAAAATATTTTTATATGATGCACTGACAAACCAATAGAAATTAGCTGGAATATGTTTAGCATTAGGAGTATTCATACTATCAACTTCATCAAAAATCACTCTATTAACAAAATAACCTTCATCTATCACATGTTCATAAACCTTCTTATAAAATGTCCCACTTACGAGAATAATTTTAACAACCTTGATTTTTTCATCCAACTTTGCAAGTGATTTAGTAGTATTAACCACATAATATGATAAATTTTCACTACCTACACTATTAATACATGTCTCCCATTGTTTTATTATACTATGAGGGACAACTATAATATTGACCTTAAATTTATCTAATCTATGTGACTTATCTTTCATCTCAACATTGATATTATTGATTCCATACATATGTGTGTATTTAAATCGAACCATTGGAATATCGTTAGATTCAATGAGTCCAAGGATACAAAAAGATTTCCCACTCCCTACTTTATCGCCAATTATTCCAATATTAGATTTTATATTTTCAAATCTTGAATCTAAATATTCATCTTTTTTGGGATCTATACCTTCATTCTCTAATTGTTTACATTTATGTATTAGTGATAATTGATGATTTTTTAATGCTATGTCCCAATTATTTGGTTGTTCTATTTGATCACTATTTTCCGTGATTTTATTAACATGATAATTTCTATCTATAACAGGCATTATATATTATATTTGTTTAAAGTTAATAATTCAACTTAAACAAACGAACAACGCACTTTAAAAATTCATCACATATAATCATTTTCATTAACATTTAGCACTATTCACATAGAATGCCACTTTCTTAACATTTTGTTTTTTCTTTTTACATATGAATTTTCTATATAAGTCATTCCATTCTTTTATCCACATTTTGTTTTCATGATTAGCTTTTTGTCCACTAGTATATCCCATCATTTTTGTGACATAATTAGATGATGAAATATACGGTCTAGACATGAACTTATCATTTGCAAATCCCATTGCATACACGTTGGAAACCATTACCCAATCATAAGAATCTATACTCATTTCAGTAAACCAAATGTATATATCTTTTGGTGATATTTCATATAATGTCATAGCATTCAATATAATCATTAACCTTTGAATGTGATTCATATATCCATATTTTAATGTTTGTTTTATGACATTATTTACAGGTGATAATTTAGTTGTTCCATCATACCATGACTTATTTAATTTCATCATATTTTTCAAATAATTTGATGATATGAGACCATCATAATGATACTCGTATACATATTTCATATATTCACGCCATCCTATCAACTGTCTGATGAATCCTTCAAAATTATTTATTTTTATCTTGTTTGTGTGTTTAGAGTAATATTTTAAAGCGTTATCGATAACATATTCAATATTTAACAACCCTATATTTAGTGATGATGATAACACAGAATGAAATAGAAATGGATCTTCTTCATTTATACTATCTTGGTAATCACCATAATGTATTAATCTATAATTCAAAAATTTGCGAAACCATTTCGTTGCTTCTTTATGGGTTGTTGGATATATGAATGTATCTACACTACCATAGTTATTTGGGAATATATTTTCAACATATAATATTGCATCTGTTACATTTTTTGATGTATTATGTTGTATTTTAAAAATCCTCCTCTTGTCTTTGTATACTTTTCTATTTTCATCATCATAACTTTTATCAATATATTTCTGTAATTTTGGAAGTTTTGATAAACTCCATGTATAAAAATTCTTGTGCATGATTCGTTTCTTGTTTTCATTATCTGTATGAAATGATTGTAGATCACTCTTGCTAAATAAGAAAGCTCTCTTATTTTTAAGCTCAGTATCATGGTCTTCGAATTCTTTTTTTACCGGAATATCTACTGGATCAAACATTATTTTGTTTGAATACTTTTTAAGAATACTTGTTTCATAATTATTACATTCTATGTAATCTACTTTAACGTTATTTTTGAAACGTAATTTTATATATGATTTATAAAATTGCATACTAGCACGGTGTAATACTAATTTTTGTTTATGAAAATTCAAGCGAGTGAAATAATAGGGATGTTCTATTAAAACTACATGATCTACATTATTAACCTCTTTTTTAGATAATTGAAATAATGTAGTTGGTAAAATGATTAAGGTAGACATTAATTAGTTACTTATTGTTTAGATTATTTGTTTATGTCAGATACAACATTCATTATACCCGATACAAACATATTGAAAGGTATTAATCCATTAAACATACTCATTTGTGTTAGTATTTCGTTGAATGCTCTGATCGCTCTTAATCCATCATCTTTGTATAAGAAATATTTTTTAGAGTACATTATTTGAGCAATTATTGAACCATGAATAGCCATAGAAATAAGATAAAGAACATAATCTTGAGCAAACTGAACAGCAACATCTTCTATTTTAATGCTACCGCCTGATTGTCCCGTTTTACCATCATTCCCCATAATGAAAGACATCAATAAACCAATGCACGTAATTGTTATCACACTCATAAGTAGTTCAATTCCTAAAAAGAGGAATAGCATATTTACAAGTTTTGGTGGATTCTCTTGTCGCACATAGACTTTTTCAGTGTAAATTTGAGATGTGTAATTTGTAGCTATAGTTATAGCAGCGTAAGACAGAGCTAATTTTATAACTTTCATAACAGCAAATACTCCTAAAATAGTTTTATCCATTTATTACTATTTAATTAATACAAATAAAATTATAATATAATATAATGATGACTGATGCAATTGATACTTTAAATGATGAAATTAATGGTGGCATGGGTGTATTGTCAAATATGAAAATGCCAAAAGAGATGTCGAATGTAGGATTGGGTAAAGGAGCTACAGTAGTTGGTAAAGGATTAGGTAAAGGATTAGGTAAAGGAGG
>TARA_Y100000385_G_scaffold33058_1_pt1 | contig 11649 bp, 7 predicted proteins | sample TARA_Y100000385 | Tara Oceans TARA_Y100000385 (sample SAMEA2620980) | marine metagenome | biome: marine biome (ENVO:00000447); feature: surface water layer (ENVO:00002042); material: "saline water (ENVO:00002010), including plankton (ENVO:xxxxxxxx)" | depth 5 m
CACAGATATAGCATTATGCTTTGGAGTGCCTAGTCAATTAGTAGGTGTTCCTGATTCACAGACTTATAGTAATGTTGCAGAAGCAAGATTAGCTTTATATGAAGAGACAATTATTCCTCATCTTAGCAAGATGTCATCTGACTTAAACGAATGGTTAGTGCCTTTGTTTGACGATAGGCTAACACTTGAATTTGATATAGATTCTATTCCTGCATTAGCAGAACGCAAAAAGAAAACTTATGAGAATGTAACCTCTGCTGTTCGTGAAGGTATTATGACTAGAAACGAAGCAAGAAAGATTATAGGACTAGAAACTGTAGAGGGTGCAGATGACTTATATGTATCAGCTAACTTATTCCCTATAAGTGATGAAGGCGTAGATAAGCCTGAAAACCCAGTAAACGAAGAAGACTTAGAAGACTATGACAATGATGATGAGGTTGATAAGGAGATAGACTTCTTATTGCAAGAAGAAAAAGCGTTATCAGATATAGATACAGTTCCTACCAGTTCTATGGCAGAAGAAGCGAAGAGAGGTCTTGAACTTAGAAAAAAGTTTAATAGGGGTGGCACTATGGTGGGTGTTGCTCGTGCAAATCAATTAATAGCCAAAGAAAGACTATCAATATCCACAGTTAAAAGAATGTACAGTTTCTTTAGCAGACATGAAGTAGATAAAAGAGCAGAAGGTTTTAGACAAGGCGAAGAGGGATATCCAAGTGCAGGAAAGATAGCTTGGTTATTATGGGGTGGAGATTCAGGCTTTGCTTGGTCAAAAAGAAAACGCCAACAAATAATGACTGAAGAAGATAAAGAGTTTGCTTTACAAGATCATGTAGAAAGCAAAGAAGATGAAAAGGCTTTATCAGGTGCAGTTAAAGAAGGATTGCAAAAGAAAGTTGATGACCATAATGAGAAACATGGTAATAGTAAAACCAAAAGAGTAACACTTAGAATGTTAGAAGCAGTCTTTAGAAGAGGTGTTGGTGCATATAGAACTAATCCATCAAGTGTAAGACCAAGTGTAAGTAGTCCTGACCAGTGGGCATATGCAAGGGTTAACAGCTTTTTAAGAGCATTATCATCAGGTAAGTTTAGAGGTGGTAGACATGACACAGATTTATTTCCTAAAGGACACCCACTATCTAGCAAAACATGAGCCTAGAAAAAAAGCAGTTCAATAGCCTTAGAAGAGGTAGGATTAATACAAGAGCTGAATCAAGAAAACAACTGGTCGTTAGAAATAACTTAGAAAAAAGGTTTTATAAGAACCTGAACACTCTGTTTAGAAAGTTCCTTAATGTCCAACTTTATCTATATAAAGAATTTGGTATCTATGAAAACGACATAGCAATCCAATCACTTAATGAAGATTTCATGCCATTGATGTTAAATCAATATAGAAGAACATTTAAGGTGATGTATAAACTCAATGAAGATAATTACTACAACGATAAGAAAGCTGATGATGTTTTTATCTTTGGAAGAAGCTCAGACTTTGAAACTGTAGTTAATGAATACTTCAATACAAGGCAATTGATACTAGCAGGTATAACAACAAGAATGGCTAACAGGATTAGTAGGCTTATAGAAAAAGGTAGAGCAGATAACCTAACACTGCCACAGATAGCTAAATTAGTATCAGATACATATCTTCCAATCAGCAGAAGTCGTGCAGCACTGATCGCTAGAACCGAAACTCATAATGCAGCTTCATTTGCAAATCACTCTTATCACAAGACAGTAGAAGAAGACTTAGGCGTTAAGATGTTAAAGAAATGGGTGGCAACCAGTGATGGCAGAACAAGACCTGCTCATGCATCAGCTAATGGTCAAATTGTAGATATGAATGAGGATTTTACTGTTGGTGGTATGCCAATGGGATATGCAGGAGATTCAAAAGGTGGAGTTGCTAACGTCATCAACTGTAGATGTGTAATCATCTACGCTGATGAACGTGATATGGAATAAAACCCTTCTAAATTGAAGGGTCTTGATAATATCTTCTTGTTCCGAAATGAATATACCCATGACCTTTTCTGAATCTACCAGTATCTAGATTTTTAAATGATACTTTGTAAGTATTTTCAAACATCCAGTTCTTTTCCTGAACATACTCTTCGCTACCTTCAGGATTAGGGATATAGATGTAAGATTGCTTTCCACCATATTCATAACTATGGTTGCCATCAGGTCTATGATTATCTCTTCTTAAAGTAATGGTTCTGTTACCTTTCTTACCAGTGATTTCAGTTACAGTGTAAGGATAGCTATCAGTACCACTTTTTCTAGTAGCAGCCATGCCTACTTGAATATTTAGCCTTTCTGTTTTTTCTACTTCTACTTTTGGTAGGTTCTTTAGAAATTCTTTGATGTTTGTTTTGTTTTTCATTTTATTTTACCTTGCCTTTCGGCTATCAATTTATTATGTACACAGTATAACTCCATATTGGAATACTATGCAACAACTATTTCATTTATTTTATATATGCCTATATATTGTGCTAATCTATCCAATAAGATACTATATATGTAAATATGCCTGTACTAATATTATATCTATAGTTTAGGCATCAATTTTAATAGATGTATGGGAGATGACACTATGGCGAGTGAATATACCGATTCAGTTCAAACATTAGATGTCTGTACTAGTGAGTACGATTCAAATAAAGAAGATTCTATTCAGAATGATGAAAAACACATAAGAGCAGTAGAAGAGACAGATGACTCTTATATTATAGAGTTTGGAAAAAGCAAACCTGATTCTGAAGAAACTGTTGATGATATGGAAGAAGAAAAACAAGCAGAAAAAGAATCAATAGAAATCAAATCAAGCATCAAAGCATATGATGACGAAGATGAAGACAAGAACTATGGAACATTTGAGGGATATGGTTCTGTCTTTGGTAATAAAGATTTAGGAAATGATGTCATAGAATCAGGTGCATTTACTAAGTCTCTCAAAAGAAGAAAACCACAAAATGTAAAACTCTTATATCAACACAAGTCTGATATGCCTATAGGTGTGTTTGACGAAATAAGAGAAGACGATCATGGACTTGTTGTGAAAGGCAGATTAGCTTTGAAAACACAAGCAGGTGCAGAAGCGTATGAATTATTAAAAATGGGTGCTTTAGATGGTCTATCAATAGGCTTTAGAGTAAACCCAAAAGAAGTTTCTTATGATAAGCGTGGTAACAAGCGTATTATTAAAGAAGTAGATTTGATGGAAGTGTCGTTAGTAACCTTTCCCATGAACCCTCAGGCAACTGTTCGTTCTGTGAAAGGAGAAGAGATTTCTATTAGAGAGTGGGAAAACGGAATGCGTGATGCTTTCAGTCTTTCTCGTTCAGAAGCAAAGATGGCTGCAAAAGCAGTCACTGATGCATTCGGTCAGCGAGATGTTGACTCTAATGTTGAATTGGTAGATGCCATAAAGAACTTAACTAAAACCTTAAAATCTTAATAGGAGATAATTATGTCGGAAGATATAAAGAATGCTATACAGGATATGGGAGCAACTTTTGCAGAATTTAAGAAAGTTAACGACCAAAGACTAGACAGCATAGAAAAAGGCGAAAGTACAGCATATGTGGATGAGAAATTAGCTAAGATGGAAGCTAAAATGGATTCTTATGAAGACATTAATCAAAAACTTACTACTGCTGAAGCTAACGCTGAAAACATCAAAAGCCAAATTGAGAAACTTGAAACAGTCGTAAAAAGACCTAATTCAGGATTTGATACTAAGCAAGTAGATGAGTACATGGGTGCATTTGATACATATTGCAGAAAAGGACTGGAAGGTCTTGATGCAATGGAAAGAAAAGCACTAACAGTCAGCAATGACTCCACTGGTGGATATTTAGCACCGCCTGAGTATGTGAGAGAGTTACTAAAAACTGTAACTGAAATTTCACCTATCAGAAGTATTGCTAGAATCAGAAGCACAGGTGCTAGAAGCATCCAAGTTCCTAAAAGAACTGGACAGTTTGCAGCACAATGGGTTTCAGAAAGTGGAACTAGAAGTGAAACTACTGGTTGGAATGTTGGTCTTGAAGAAATCCCTGCACATGAGCAATACGCTTTAGTAGATATTTCAGAGCAAGACTTAGAAGACTCAGTGTTTAACTTAGAAGCTGAAATGCAATCTGAATTTAGTGAACAATTCGCTAAAGCTGAAGGAAGTGCGTTTGTAAGTGGAGATATGGTTGGAAAACCTGAAGGCTTCATGACAAATGGCAATGTTTCATCAGTTAATTCAGGTGATGCTGATGAGATAACTGCTGATGGTCTTATTTCATTAGTTCATAACATCAAGTCTGCTTATTCATCTAATGGTACTTTTGTTTTTAACAGAACTACTTTAGCTAAAATAAGAAAACTAAAAGATACTGCAGGACAATATGTGTTCCAAGCAGGAATGTCATTACAAGGTGGTGTTACTAACACTATTCTTGGACATAGCTATGTAGAAGCTACTGATATGCCAAGTGAAGGTGCTAACACTTTCCCAGTTGCATTTGGTGACTTCAGACGTGGTTATATGATTGTAGATAGAGTAAACTTAGCTGTTCTAAGAGACCCTTTCACTCAAGCTACTACTGGTAATGTAAGATATATTGCTAGAAGAAGAGTTGGTGGACAGGTTATCCAAGCTGAAGCAATCTCTAAACTTAAATGTTCAGTATAAGGAGTAAATAATGCAAGATTTATCAAATAATATTGAAATAGGAAACTCAATTATAAATGCTGTAAAAACTGCAGGTGCTAATGGTACTGGTATTGATTTACAGGGTTTTGAAGAAGCAACTGCTGTAGTAAGCGTTGGAGCAGAGGGTGATACACTTTCAGGTTCTGTTTACTTTGAAGTATCGCTAGAGCATAGTGATGATGATTCAACTTACACTGATTGTGTACAGGCTGATGTTGTCAATGGCACTATTGCTGCAGGTGGTATTTGGTTAAAACTTGATGGTACTACAGGTGGAAATCCTGATACTGCAGGTGATCAATGGCAGTGTGGTTATGTTGGTGGTAAGAGATATGTAAGACTAGTTCTAGCTAAAACAGGAACTCATTCAACTGGTACACCTATCAGTGGAATGGTTGTTAAAAGCAGACCTAGAAATGCACCTACTACTAATGTAGAGCATAATGCTTAATTGAGGTAACTCTAGGGGGGATTAATCTCCCCCCTTTTTTATAGGTATAAAAATGGGAAGAAAATTTAAAATAGTAGTTCCAAAACCTGCATCAGCAAATGAGCATGGAACAGAAGTAAAACTTTATAAACATAACGAAATTATAGAATCTGCAGGGGAATGGCAAGATGATGTTATGAATACATTTGTCAACAATGGTTGGGCAATGGAAGTTAAAGTAGATTCAGTAGAAGAAACACTAGATGTACAAGCAGAAGTTAAAGAAGTAAAAAGAGCAAGAAATGATAAAGGGCAACTACAAGCAGATGACCCTTCCACTCCTGATGTCAATGAAGCATGGGAAGGTGGAGAAGCACCAAAGACTACTGCAAAAAAGAAAACTACTAAAAAGAGAACAACAAAGAAAGCAACTTAATAAATTCTTTGTTATAGTTAACACAGCAGAAGCTATATGGTAGATACCATGCAATTTATAGGAAGTTTTAATGAGTGCAGGATATCATCATTTTATTATAGAGCAGGGAGCTACATTCGGTCAGACTCTTACGCTTAAAGATTCAACAGGAACATTAATCAATCTCACAGGATTTACAGGTGCTATGTCACTTAAAGAAAGTCCTGATGCAACAGCAACAGTAATAACATTAACATCATCTAATGGTCGTATGACTCTTGGTGGTAATGCAGGAACTGTTCAATTACTTATATCAGCAACAGACACAGCAAATCTTGAATCAGATGATGGAGTATTTGATTTAGAGATCACAAGTGGTGCTGCTGTTGTTACAAGATTAATAGAAGGTACTTATAGTATAAGAAGGAATATAACAACATGAGTTCAGTAGATTCCATAACTGTAACAAGCGTAAGTACAGTCAATCAGATTGAGATAACTAGTACCAGTGGAATAACAGTCACTACAATTGGCACACAAGGTCTTGCTGGTCCTAGTGCAATCATGGGTAGAGGTATTGACCAAGATACAGCAGGTGCAACTAACAATGGTGCTGTTTTAATTTATGATAACGCCAATACAACATGGACAGCTTCAGATACTACAGAAGCACAATCTCTTACACAAAAAATATATAACTTACAGTTAAATGGTGGTGGCACAACTGTAAACACAATACTAGATGAAGATAACATGGCTTCAAATAGTGCTACTGCTTTAGTCACCCAACAAAGTATAAAAACTTATGTTGATGCACAGGTTACTTTACAAGATTTAGATATAACAGATGGAACAACAACTATTGCTATTGATTTAGATAGCGAAACACTTGGTTTATTAGGTGGTGTTGGTATCAGTTCTACTGCTAGTGGCAATAATGTCAGCTTTGCTATAGATGCAACAGTAGTGACCTTAACAGGTACACAGACATTAACTAACAAAACACTTACATCACCGACTTTAACCACACCTGTATTTAATACATCAATTTCAGGTACAGCATTCCTAGATGAAGATGATTTCTCATCAAATAGTGCAACAAAGGTAGCTTCACAACAATCTATTAAGGCTTATGTAGATACACAACTAACAGCCGAAGATTTAGACATAACAGATGGTAGTAATAATGGTTCTATAGATTTAGATTCAGAAGTGTTTGGAATCTTAGGTGGCACAGGTTTAACTTCTAGCCTAAGTGGTAACAATATAACACTTGCAATAGATAATAGCGTAGTAACGCTTACAGGAACGCAGACACTAACAAATAAGACACTTACTGCACCAAAACTAAATGGTTCAGTTGCTATTACTACAACAGGCACAGAGATCAATGTTTTAGATGGAGATACCAGTGCAAGTTCAGTTGTTTTAGTAGATGCAGACCAATTCATAGTAAATGACAACGGAACTATGAAACAAATAGCCATAACAAGGCTAGACACATATTTTTCAGGCACAACAGCAACATTAACAAATAAAACCTTAACAGCACCAGTAATAAACAGTGGTGTGTTAAATACAGCTATATCAGGTAGTGCATTTTTAGATGAAGACAATTTTGCTAGTAATTCAGCTACTAAAGTTGCATCACAGCAATCAATTAAGGCATATGTTGATGCAAACATCACAGCACAAGATTTAGATGTTTCTGATGGCTCTAATGACATAGCAATTGACCTAGATAGTGAAACTTTATCATTATTAGGTGGTACAGGACTAGATTCCACAGCATCAGGCAATGGAGTGACATTTGCGATTGATTCTACTGTTGCTACCTTAGTAGGAAGCCAAACATTAACAAATAAGACAATAGATGTAGATAACAACACAGTTTCTAACATAGAACTAGATAACCTTAAAACAGGTGTGCTAGATACTGATTTATCAAGTGTAGCTGCAACTGATACGACTATAGCATCAGCTAAAGCAATTAAAACTTATGTAGATGCAAATATAACTGCACAAGACCTAGATATTAGTGATGGTTCATCAACAATAGCTATAGACCTTGATTCCGAGACTTTATCTCTACTTGGTGGTACTGGTGTTACAAGTACAGCTTCAGGTAATGGTGTTACCTTTGCAATAGGGCAAAGTGTAGGTACAAGTGATGATGTTGTCTTTAATCAGGTCACAGGTGCTTTAGTTGGTAATTCAAGCACAGCAACTGCATTAGCAACAACAAGAGCCATTGCTCTTTCAGGAGATGTAGTCGGTACTGCTAACTTTGATGGCACAGCAGGAATATCAATATCTACAACAATACAAGCTAATAGTGTTGCATTAGGTACAGATACAACAGGTTCTTATGTTTCTAGCTTAGTTGCAGGAACAGGAATCACATTAGCAAACAATAGTGGAGAAACAGCAACACCAACCATATCTATCGGTCAGGCAGTCGGTACTACAGATGATGTAGAGTTTGGAACTGTAACAGCTTCACTAACAGGTAATGCTTCTACAGCTACTGCTTTAGCAACTGGTCGTACAATCGCCCTATCAGGTGATGTCGTGGCTTCAGGGGTTAGTTTTGATGGAACAGGTAACATAAGCCTAACTACAGCAATTCAACCAAACAGCGTGGCTCTTGCAACAGACACGACTGGTAATTATGTATCAGGAATAAGTGGAACAGCTAACGAAATAGAAGTATCAGGTTCAGGTAGTGAAGATGCTACTGTAACTATTGGATTACCAAATAATGTAACGATTTCAGGTAATTTGACTGTAAATGGAACTACAACCACTACAGATACTAACGAACTTCATGTTACAGACCCATTAATCAAATTAGCAAAAGACAACACAGCTAATTCATTAGATATTGGTTTCTATGGTCAATATAGAGCATCAGGTTCAAATAATCAGTTCACAGGTTTATTCAGAGATCAAAACGACAGTGGTAAATATAAGTTATTTGAATTATTACAAGTAGAGCCTACAACTACTGTAAATACAGGTGGAACAGGATATCAAACAGCAACCTTAGTAGCTAATATTGAAGGTAATGTAGTTGGTAATTTAACAGGTACGATACAAACAGCAGCACAAGGCAATATAACAAGTCTTGGAACATTAACAGCTTTACAAGTTGATAACATAAATATTGATGGCAATACCATATCCTCAACAGCAGGAACAGATTTAAATATCACTCCATTAGCAGGACAACAAATTGTTTTAGATGGTGCAATAGTAATAGATGCAGGTGTTGTAACTGGTGCAACCTCAATTACATCAACAGCATTTGTTGGAAACCTAACTGGTAATGTCACAGGTAATACATCAGGAACAGCATCAACAGTAACAGGTTCTGCACAAACTGCTATAACATCAGTTGGTACTCTTACTGCATTACAAGTAGATAATATCAATATAAATGGTAACTCTATAACATCTACAGCAGGTACAGATTTAAAACTAACACCACTGACAGGACAGCAAATAGTATTAGACGAAACTATTGTTATTGATGCAGGTGTTGTTACAGGTGCTACCTCAATAACTTCTACTGCTTTTGTAGGTGGCTTAACAGGTGATGTCGTAGGTAATGCAGATACATCTACTACTTTAGCTAATAACAGAAACTTTGCTATATCAGGTGACATAACAGCTTCAGCAGTAGCATTTAATGGTTCAGGTAATGTAACCCTAAGTGCAAGTATTGATGACAATGTAGTGGGTGCTTCACAGCTAAACATTTCAGGTAATGGTACAGCAGGTCAAGCTATCTTATCAGATGGAGATGGTTCATTTAGTTATGGAGATGCTTCTAAAACTACTGAACAGATACAAGACATTGTTGGAGGTATGGTTACAGGGAATACTGAAACTGGTATCACTGTAACTTATGAAGATAGTGATGGAACATTAGATTTCGTTATAAACCCTGCTCAAACAACTATCACATCTTTATTAGCAACTGATATTAAGATTGGTGAAGATGACCAAACAAAAATAGACTTTGAAACAGCAGATGAGATACATTTTTATGTAGCTAACGAACAACAAATTAAATTAGTAGATGGTGCTTTAGTACCTATAACTAATAACAACATTGATCTCGGTACATCTAGTTTAGAATTTAAAAACGCATTCTTTGATGGCACTGTTACTTCAGATGCATTTGCAGGAGCATTAACAGGTAATGTTACAGGTAATGCTTCTACAGCCACAGCACTAGAAACAGCAAGAACAATTGGTGGTACAAGTTTTGATGGTACTTCTAATATTGCAATAGCCTTATCTGCTACAGCAACTGCTCTTGCTACTGCTCGTAATATAGGTGGCGTGTCATTTGATGGTACAGCTAATATTGACCTAGCAGGTGTAAACACAACAGGTAATCAAGATACAACAGGAAACAGTGCGACAGCTACTGCATTGGCTACTGCTAGAACCATAGGTGGTACATCTTTTGATGGTACTGCAAACATAGCGATTGCATTATCAAATACTGCCACAACTCTAGCAAACGCAAGAACAATTAATGGTGTTAGCTTTGATGGTAGTGCAAATATAACAACACTTACAGCAGGAACAGGTGTATCGGTTTCAGGTACAGCAGTTTCTATAGGTCAAGAAGTAGGCACATCAAATAGTCCTACATTTGCTAATTTAACTTTAGGTGGTACTGATTCAATAAAAGTTCCAGCAGGTACAACTGCTCAAAGAAATGGCTCTCCTGCTAATGGAATGTTTAGGTATAACTCTACTAATGCAGAATTTGAGGGTTATCAAAATGGAGCATGGGGTGCAATAGCAGGTGGTGGAGCTGCAGCTATGGAAACCAGTAATCATACTGGTGATGGTTCTACTAGAGCATTTAGTGTAAGCACCAATGTTGTCAATGAAGATAATTTAGTTTGTTTCATAGATGGTGTCTATCAAAACAAAGCTACCTTTGTTGCAAGTGGAACTACAGTCACATTTGATACTGCACCTGTTAATGGAAGAAGCATTGTTATTTACCATGTGAGATCAGCAGTAGCAGGTTCAAGCATAGTACAAGATAGCTTTACAGGTAATGGTTCAACAACCGACTTCACATTAAGCATAAACCCAACCAGTGAACTGAATACACAAATTTATGTAGATGGTGTCTATCAGAATAAATCTACTTATACAGTTAGTGGTACAACACTAGCTTTTGATACAGCACCAGTAAGCACAACAGCAATAGAAGTGATTATCATGTCACAGACTGCTGTAAATGCACCGACTTCAAATAGTGTGACAACAAGTACGATTGTTGATGGCAATGTTACAACAGATAAGATATTAGATGATGCTGTTACTTCTGCAAAATTAGACACCAACATAGCGATCGCAGGTAATTTTGATGTTGCAGGTAATGTAGACTTTAATGGAAATTTAGATGTAGATGGAACAACTAACCTTGATGTAGTAGATATAGATGGTGCTGTAGATATGGCTAGTACCTTATCTGTAACAGGTGCTATAACAGGAACACTAGCTACAGCAGCACAACCTAATATTACAAGTCTTGGTACGCTTACAGGTTTAACAACTACAGGCAATATTAATTTTGGCGATAACGACAAAGCAGTCTTTGGAGCAGGTTCAGATTTACAGATTTACCATGATGGTAATAACAGCTTTTTTGATGAAACTGGTACAGGAAATTTATATGTAAAATCAAATTCCATTATGCATTTAATGTCTGATGATATCAGGCTAATGAACGCAGCTAATAGCGAAACCATATTAAAAGGTGTCGTAAATGGAGCTGTAACTCTTTATCACGACAACTCACCAAAACTAGCCACAACCTCAACAGGTGTAGACGTAACAGGTACAGTGCGTGTATCAGATAATATTTCAAATACAGGAGCTGCAGGTTCAGCAAGTGTATTCAATGAAGATGGAACTACAGCAGACTTTAGAGTTGAATCAACTGGTAATACACACATGCTGTTTGTTGATGGTGGTTTAAATAAAGTTGGAATTGGAACTGATTCGCCTAGTGCAGTTTTAGAGGTTGAGGGAAGTCCAGTAGCTACAGGA
>TARA_Y100000385_G_scaffold100744_1_pt1 | contig 11640 bp, 13 predicted proteins | sample TARA_Y100000385 | Tara Oceans TARA_Y100000385 (sample SAMEA2620980) | marine metagenome | biome: marine biome (ENVO:00000447); feature: surface water layer (ENVO:00002042); material: "saline water (ENVO:00002010), including plankton (ENVO:xxxxxxxx)" | depth 5 m
TGATGTAAATTCATCTAAATGGAAAGCGTAATGAAAAAACTACTAATTATATTACTTTGCTTGCCATTTATTTCTCTGGCGCAGCAAACTTATATCCCTGATGATAATTTTGAACAAGCATTAATTAACTTAGGTTATGATAATGTATTGGATAATTATGTTTTAACTTCTAATATTTCAAATATTGGATATTTAGATGTTAGTAGCCAAAATATATCTGATATAACTGGCATACAGGATTTTGATTCATTATGGTATTTAAACTGTCATGATAATCAGTTAATTACACTTGATGTTTCTAATAATATTTTACTTACAGGACTACATTGTGCCATGAATCTTTTATCATCAATAGATGTTAGTCAAAATCTTTATTTAGAGTGGTTTCCATGTCACGATAATTTATTAACTGCACTAGATGTGACTAACAACTTAAATCTCCATACTCTAGCCTGTTACAACAACCAGCTAACCGATATAGATCTGTCAAATAATCCTAACTTAATTTCTTTAGGAATAAATAATAATCTACTATATTCACTTGATTTATCTTTTCAAGATATACAATATGTAGACTGTAATAATAATCAAATAACTAACCTTACTATTACGTCAGATTCTTTAAAAGAATTAGACTGTGGCAATAATCCATTTTTTTTATTTGACGCCACTAATCATCCTAATTTGGAGGACCTTGAGATTTATAATACAGGTATATTTGAGATTGATTTAAGTCAGAATCTAGATTTATGGTTTTTAAGTATAGGATCTAACCCTAGTCTATGGAGTCTAGATTTATCTAATAATTATAATCTACAACAGTTAGATGTATGGGATAACTCTTTATTGATTTTAGATATGCGAAATGGAAATAATCAGAATATATCATACTTTGTTAGTTGGAATTCTCAATATTTAGAATGTATTAGCGTTGATGATTCAATTTATTCTACAAATAATTGGACAAGTATAGAGACCTGGCAATATTTTAGTAATAATTGTGAGGGAACAACATCAATAGAAGAACACACCACAAACAAAGAACTTCTTAAAGTAACAGATATTTTAGGAAGAGAAGTTAACGAAAAACGAAACACCCCACTATTCTACATCTACAATGATGGAACAGTAGAAAAGAAGATAATTATTGAATAATTATGAATGAAGTTAATTTAAAAGATAAAACATTTGAAGTATTTATTTCGGATACTGAAATTGCAGAAATAGTTCATTCTATATCTAATCATATTAATAATAGTGGAATAAAAGATCCACTTTTTATTGCTGTAATGAATGGAGCTTTTTTGTTTGCTGCAGATGTAATGAGAAATATTACTATTTCGAATGCGGAGATTTCATTCATCAAATTATCATCATATGAGGGAACAGAAACTACAGGAAAAGTAGATGAACTAATAGGAGTCAGTGATGATATAAGTGGTCGAAATATAATTGTTCTGGAAGATATTATTGATACAGGTATTACGTTAGAAAAAATAATATCGTTACTAAAAAAAGAAGAAGTGGCAGATATTAAAGTTGCTACATTATTGTTTAAGCCTGACTCTTATACAAAAGATATTCATATCGACTTTATTGGAAAATCAATTCCTAATGATTTTGTTGTGGGATATGGATTGGACTATGATGAAATTGGTCGTAATTTGCCACATATTTATAAACTTAAAAATTAGAACATGTTAAATTTAGTATTATTTGGACCTCCAGGTGCTGGCAAGGGAACTCAATCTAACTTATTAATTGAAAAATATAACCTAGTACATTTATCCACTGGCGATATTCTAAGAGGAGAAATTGCTGAAGGAACGGCATTAGGAATAGAAGCGAAATCATTGATGGATAGAGGAGATTTAGTTCCTGATGAGGTAGTTATTGGAATGATATCTTCTAAATTAGATAACAACCCAAATGCAAATGGATTTATTTTTGATGGTTTCCCTAGAACATCTGCTCAAGCTACTACATTAGATAATATGTTATCAGAAAAAGGAACTTCAATTTCAGCAATGCTTTCTTTAAAAGTAGAAGATGAGGAATTAATAAGAAGATTACTTTCAAGAGGAAAAGATTCTGGTAGAGCAGACGACCAAGATGAGAGTATTATTGCAAATCGTATTAATGAGTATAATAACAAAACAGCTCCATTAAAGGAGTATTATTCTGCACAAAATAAACTTTCAGAAATTGAAGGTGATGGTACCGTAGAAGATATTGCAGAAAAACTTAATGATGTGATTGATACTTTATAATGAGAATAAAGAATTCCAATTTTGTTGATTATGTTAAAATATTTTGCCGTTCTGGGAAGGGGGGTGCTGGTTCTGCTCATTTTTTGAGAGATAAAACTACTGCAAAAGGTGGTCCTGATGGTGGTGATGGTGGAAAAGGAGGACATATAATACTTAGAGGGAATGAGCAAATGTGGACACTTCTGCATTTACGATATAAGAAACATATTTTTGCAGAACACGGAGGCGCTGGAAGTGGAAATCACAGACATGGGAAAGATGGTGCAAGTCAAATTATTGAAGTTCCATTAGGAACTATAGCTAAAGATTCAGAAACTGGAGAGGTGCTTTGTGAAATCACTAAAGATGGAGAGGAATTTGTAATGGTTGAAGGAGGAATGGGGGGTAGAGGAAATTCTCATTTTAAATCTCCTACTAATCAGTCACCAAGACATGCTCAGCCTGGAGTTGATGTTATAGAAGGTTGGTTTATTCTTGAGTTAAAAGTATTGGCTGATGTTGGATTAGTGGGTTTTCCAAATGCTGGAAAATCTACTTTACTTTCTGTTGTTTCTGCTGCAAAGCCAGAGATTGCAGACTATCCTTTTACTACTTTAGTTCCTAATTTAGGAATTGTATCATATAGAGATCATAGATCCTTTATTATGGCGGATATTCCTGGTATTATTGAGGGAGCTGCTGAAGGAAAAGGATTAGGGTTGAGGTTTTTACGACATATTGAACGAAATTCAACATTACTTTTTATGGTTCCAGCAGATGCGGATGATATTGCAAAGGAATATGAAATTTTGCTTGGAGAATTACAAAAATACAATCCAGAGTTATTAGATAAAGATAGAATACTTGCAATTAGTAAATCTGATATGTTGGATGATGAGTTGAAGGATGAAATTGCAACAGAACTACCAAAAGATTTGCCATCTCTTTTCATTTCTTCAGTTGCGCAACAAGGGCTTACAGAACTTAAAGATATAATCTGGAAAAAACTTAATCAGTAATGGAAAAAGTGCAGAAAATAGATGAATATTTTTTCAGATTAATTAATTCTGCAGGATGGGAGGATATGGATGGAATAATGATTCTCATCTCTTCCAAATTGTTCTGGATTCCACTTTATATTTACATTATTTATTTAATCTACAAACGATTCTCAGATCAATTCATTAAAATATTATTAGCATTAAGTTTACTAATTTTTATAGCAGATTATGGTAGTGTTCATCTTTTTAAAGAAGTATTTGAAAGATCCAGACCGTGCCATTTTCTAGAAGGGATAAGAGTAGTAGATAGTTGTGGAGGACCTTTTGGTTTTATTTCTTCACATGCTTCTATTTCTTTTTCTATTGCTTTTTTTATCTCCTTACTTTTTAGAAATTTATGGGGATTTGTTCATCTATTTTCTTGGGCGGTACTGATTGGTTTCAGTAGAGTTTATTTAGGAGTTCATTATCCTTTTGATATTTTGGGAGGAATGTTTTGGGGACTATTTGTAAGTTTGCTAGTATATTATATTTATAGAATGAAGATTAAAGATTTTAACTTCTTGTGGTTTGGTTGGTTAGTGTTAGTATGTATTTGGAATTTTGTTTGGCCTGAAGTACCACCAATTGCAGATGTGTTAGTTGCTGTAGTTTTATCATTAGGAGTTATTACAATTAAAAATAAAAATAAATAAAATGAAAAAGACATTAATCTTATTGATTATCCTGTTTGCCGGATTAAAAACATATTCTCAAGAAAAACCAAAATTAGTAGTAGGAATTGTAGTGGATCAAATGCGTTACGATTACATTTATCGTTTTTGGAACGACTTTGGAGATGATGGTTTTAAAAGATTAGTAAATGAAGGACATTTCTTTAGAAATGCGCAATTTGGGTATGTTCCAACTTATACCGGACCTGGTCATGCTAGTATTTACACTGGAACAACACCTTCAGTACATGGAATAATAGCAAACGATTGGTACGATAAAAACTCTGGAGATTATATCTATTGTGCTGGAGATGGGGATATGCATACAGTTTGTAATTGTGAGCAAAAAAATGTAGATGTAGTTTCTACAGATGGAAAGATGTCTCCTCATCATATGTTAACTACTACATTCGGAGACGAGTTAAAATTATTTAGTGATGAAAGTAGAGTGATTGGTATTTCCTTAAAAGATAGAGGAGCTATATTACCTGCCGGGCATGCAGCAAATGCAGCTTATTGGATGGATAGCGAAGGAAAGTGGATTACGTCTTCTTTTTATATGAATAATCTTCCAGATTATGTAGAGAAAATAAATGATAATAATCCATCACAAAATTATCTAAAAGGTGTTTGGTCTGTAAAGGGAGAATTTTCTCATAATCTTGATAATTTACTACTAACTTCAGGAAAAAGTGCAATTAAAAAGACTCCTTTCGGAAATAGTATTTTAAAAGATCTAGCAATAGAAATTATAAAAGAAGAAAAATTAGGGCAAGGAGACAATACTGATGTAATAACTATCAGCTTCTCTTCTACTGATTATATTGGACATCAATACGGCCCACATGCTCCAGAGATAAAAGACACTTACATTAGACTAGACCAAGATATTTCTGATATTTTAAAAACTGTAGAGAAAAACATTGGATATGAGAATACTGTTCTTTTTATAACTGCTGATCATGGTGTGGTTTCTGAACCCAAAGAGCTTTTAGAAAGAAATATTCCTTCAGGATATTTTGATGGTTCTATCATGAAAACAGAATTACTTTCCCATCTAGATATTATCTACGGAAAGGGAGATTGGATAAAGAATTATTCTAATAATCATTTGTTTTTAAATCATGATTTGATTGTAGAAAGGAATATAAATTTGGAAGAAATACAAAGAAAATGCGCACAATTTTTCTTAAAGTATGAGTGGGTGAAAAACACTTATACTGCTACTCAGTTGAACGAAAATGAATATCAAAATTCATTTCATTCCTTAGTACAAAGAGGTTATAATCAAAAAAGATCTGGAGATGTAATAGTAAGTTTACAAACTGGTTGGTTAAAATCTCACTGGAAAGGTGGAGGTACAACTCATGGTTCTTCTTATAGTTATGATACACATGTTCCTCTAATTTTCTGGGGAGGCGCGATTCCTCAAGGACAAACAGACAGAAAAGTTAATATCCGTGATATTGCTCCAACAATTTCTACAATTTTAGGAACTGCATATCCTAATGGGTGTACAGGAAATCCTTTGCCAGAAGTAACTGAGTGAAAGAAATAAAAGCAGATAATTACTCTATTTGGATAGGAGAAAAATCTATCTCTAAATTAGATGTTTCTAAATATTCTAAAATTGGCATTTTAGTAGATGAGAACACAAAAGAGTTTTGTCTTCCATTATTGTCTAAGATTAAAAAATCTATAGTAATTGAGATAAAATCAGCAGAAGAAAACAAGAATATAGATAGCTGTAATCTTATTTGGGAGGCACTTTCTCAGAATAGTTTTGATAGAAATTCACTACTAATAAATTTAGGAGGAGGTGTAATTGGAGATATGGGAGGTTTTTGTGCTTCTACTTATAAAAGAGGAATAGACTTTATTCAAATTCCTACATCTTTACTTGCAATGGTTGACGCATCCGTTGGAGGTAAGTTAGGTATTGATTTTAATGGACTTAAAAATCACGTAGGACTCTTTTCAAACCCAAAGTCAGTAATTATCAATCCTAAATTTTTAGAAACATTAGCAGAGAATGAGTTGAAATCAGGATTTGCAGAAGTTGTAAAGCATGCGCTTATTACAGACAAGAATTTATGGAATCATCTAAAAAATAGTAATCTTTTAGATTTGGATTGGGAAGAAATTATAGAAACTTCAGTTCAAATAAAAAATAAAATAGTTATGTCTGATCTTAAAGAAAAAGGAGAGCGGAAAAAACTTAATTTTGGGCATACTTTCGGACATGCAATTGAAAGTTATTATCTGCAAAAAGGAACGCCTATTTTACATGGTGAAGCAATCTTTATGGGAATAATCTTAGAATCTGAACTTTCTAGTTTGTCAGTTTCAGAGAAAAATGATATAAAAAATTATATTCTTAGTAATTTCAGTTTGCCTTACACTCCTTCAAAATCTAATCTTTTAAATTTCTTAAGAAACGATAAGAAGAACTTTGAGGAAAAAATCAATTTCTCTTTGTTAGAAGGAATAGGAAATTGCACTATAAACAATTTGTTTTCAGAAGATGAATTATAAAATTTCACATCCTACAAAAGTAGTTGAATGTGAGATTAATTTACCTTCATCAAAAAGTATTTCTAATCGATTATTAATTATTAAATCTCTCTGTATGGAGAATTTTAAAATTGAAAATATTTCAATTTCTGACGACACAATAAATTTGCAAAAAGCTATTTCTTCCAAAGAAAATACAATTAATATCGGAGATGCAGGTACTTCTTTCCGATTCTTAACTTCTTATTTATCTATTCAAACAGGGCAGGAATTTATATTGACTGGTTCAGATAGAATGAAAGAAAGACCAATCAAAGAACTTGTTTCTGTTTTGCGAAAAATGGGAGCAAAAATTGACTACTTGGAAAATGAAGGATTTCCTCCACTAAAAATAATTGGAACTGATTTGGAAGGAGGTAAAATTGAAATTGATGGAGGAATAAGTTCTCAATTTATTACATCAATTTTATTAATTGCTCCAATATTGAAAGATGGGATTCAGATAAAAATTACTGAAGAGTTAGTTTCTGAGCCTTATTTAAAGATGACATTGAAAATAATGAAGGAATTTGGAATAGAATCAGATTGGACTAATAATATTATTACTATTAATCAACAGAAATACATACCTAAAGACTATACTGTAGAAGCAGATTGGTCTGCAGCGTCCTTTTGGTTTGAGATCGCATCTTTATCTAAGAGATGCAATATTATACTTAATGGATTACAACAAAATTCTACTCAAGGTGACAATAGATCTATTGAGATATTTAACAATTTAGGAGTTGATTCTGTATTTGAAAACGGAAAATTAATTTTAACAAAAAATCAAAATATTTCTCCTTTTCAAACATATAATTTAATTGAAACTCCTGATTTATATCAGCCATTAAGATGTACATTGTTTGCAAAAAACATTGAAGCTGATTTTTCAGGAATCCAGACCCTAAAAGATAAAGAAACTGATAGAATTATTTCGGTAGAAACTGAATTAAACAAACTAAATTCCATAAAAATTATTGATACTCACAAAGACCATAGAATGGCAATGAGTTTTGCTCCACTTTGTTTAGAATTTGGGAAGTTGCAAATAAATGATGTAGAAGTTGTGCGTAAATCTTATCCTGATTACTGGCAAGATTTTAAAAAAGCTGGCTTTATAATATCTCTTTTATCTGACTAAGACACGCAATCTCGAAAGCAACATTCTCCTTATGCTCTCTTTTTTCAGGATTAAAATATATTCCTTTTATACCAAAATTTTGACAGGCTAAAATATCAACCACCAAATCATCTCCTATATAAACACTTTCTTCTTTAGTTGATTTTGCTAGTTTTAGAGCATGATCAAAAATTGCAGGATTTGGTTTTTTTACTCCAGTTTTTTCAGAAGTTATTATCTGTTCAAAATAAGGTCTCAAGTTTGAGTGTTTTAGTTTTGTGTGTTGAGTTTTATTAAATCCATTTGTAATTATATGTAAGATATATTTTTCTTTTAAATAATCTAATATTTCCATTGCAAAAGGATATAGTTTATTTTTTCTAGGGCAGATTATAATATAATCTTCCCCAATTTTTTCTGAAAGATTAAAATCATTGATTCCAAAATCTGCAAGAGTTCTTTGAAATCGTTCTCTTCTTAAGTCTTTTTGTGAGATTGCATCTACTCTGTATAAATCCCAAAGTTTCTCATTATGAATTTTATAGGTGTTAATAAACTCTTCATAATCTAAAATCCCTTTTTCTTTCAGATGATAGTTATTACAAATTTCTAAAAGTGTTTCATGAGAATTTGTTTCAAAATCCCACAGAGTTCTATCTAAATCAAAGAAGATATGTTTAATCATCTTATTTTATTCAGATTTCTTTCCGAAAGAAAGATCTCCAGCATCTCCTAATCCAGGTACAATATAGGATTCTGCAGTCATTTCTGTGTCTTCTGCTCCAACCCATAATGTACAATCCTTAATAGGGGTATTTTGATTTAGATAATTAATCCCTTCCGAGGAACTCATTATAGCAACGATATGTATATGTTTGGGTTTCCCTTTCCTTAAGATAGCTTCCATTGCTAGAATCATAGAAGATCCAGAAGCTAACATAGGGTCGCAGAGTATTACAGTTTTATCTTCTAAATCTGGTGATGCTAGATATTCAATTTTTATTTCAAAATCACCTTCTTTCTTATGTTTTCTATAAGCAGAAATAAAAGTATTATCAGAACTATCAAAATAATTTAGAAATCCCTGATGTAATGGAAGTCCTGCACGCAAGATGGTAGCAATTACTGGTTTTTCAGTCATTAAATTTTCAGATGAAATACCTAGAGGAGTAGTAATTTCTTTATTTTTATATTTCATTTTCTTACTTATCTCATAAGCAAATATTTCCCCGATTCTCTCTATGTTTCTTCTGAAACGCATGGAGTCATTTTGTATTTTTATATCTCTTATCTCTCTAATAAAATGATTAAAAATTGAGTTTTGGTTTCCTAAATTAATTATTTCCATATCACAAACTTATAAATTTCTCTACTATTTTTCTAATTGGCAGAATCTGATTCGTATGTTCTATTGATGGTCCTGCACACCAAACAGTTTTATAAGTATTACTGAAGGCAGCGTTTTCTACAGATTTCATTCCCTTAAAATAAGTAATCATTTTTACCCATTTTTTCAGTTTTTTATTCTTGCTCAGAATCTTTTCTATCCAATTTTGTGTAGTTCCTGTTTGTTGCACATAAGGAGTGTTAATTACTGTGCAAGGAGTTCCTGAAATCTTAGTAGTAAAAACAATATCTCCCTTTCCGTAATCAACACATGCTTGTTTGTATTTCTCAGAGACTTGAGCCTCCTCACAAGCAATAAAGGGTGACCCAATGGAAAGTCCTGAGAATCCAATTTCTAATTTCTCTGTAACTCCCTGTTTTGTTCCTACACCTCCTGCTGAAATAATAGGTAGATTACAGTTTTCAGAAATGATATTAAATAGTTCTTTTGCAGATAGATTTCCGGCATGTCCACCTGCATTTTTATTTACAGCTATAACTGCATCTGCTCCAAGTTCTTCTACTTTCTTAGCATATTTTTCTTCTACTACATCACAAAATACTTTTATACCTTTGGGTTTACATTTTTGGATTACCTGTTGAGGGCTACCTAGTGAGGTAATGATAAAATCAACTCCCAATTTCACACAAATTTCTAATTGTTTATTTACTTTTATGTTTGATTTGTTTACAATAAGATTTATTCCTAACCCTCCAGAAGTTGTGTTATTTCTTATTTCATTTATTGCATTTTCTAGTTCTTCTATCGTTCTGAAATTCAGAGCAGGAATGCAAGAGGCTATTCCAGAATTCATTGACTCTATCATCATCTTTGTATTGGTTACCAAAAACATAGGAGCCATTATTATTGGATGATCTATATCTAGTATTTTATTTAATTTTTTCATCTTAAAATTTGTATCTTAATTGTATTTTTAATTCTGTAAGTTTGTTTCCATTTATTTCATCCCCCCACTTTTTATAACATCTCTATCGTCATAAATAGTCTCTGATAGTTTTATCCAAAGATCGGTATTTTTTACAATATTATACTTGAGTAACAAATATATTTTCTTTCCCTTACCAAAGAAGGATGGAATAGAATATCCGTAAAGCACATCATTTTCATAAGCGTAGATTCTCCTATCGTTGCTTTTGGTATTACAATAAGTGTATCGTATACTAAAAGATAATTTAGAGAACATAGGTTTAAATTTTACGTCCTGGTACATCATTATTCCATTTTTATTCTCCTCTAAAAAATTGATTTTACATAATTCTATTCTGTTTTTAAACGTCCCACTTTCTCCTTCATTAAAAACAGAGTTAAATCTGTATGACTCTTTGTTCTTTATTTTGAGCAGAGTTTAAAAAGTCATTCTCCCCAAAAGAAAACAATGGGAATCATAATATTATGTAATAAAAAACAGACCTCATTTTGAGGTCTTAGTTTTTTAGTTTGTTCTGAATTGGTATTTGTGAACTGCTAAATCGTTATTAGCTTTTACAATCTTACTCTTTAAGTTTTCTTTATAAGAAGAAACTTTTTTGTGTATTTCTTGATTGTCAGTAGCTAAAATCTGCGCAGCTAAGATTCCAGCATTTAATGATCCGTCTAAGCCTACAGTAGCAACAGGTATCCCTGGAGGCATTTGTAAAATAGAAAGGATAGAATCCCATCCATCAATTGAAATTGAAGATCTGCATGGGACTCCAATTACAGGAACAGTTGTAAATGCTGCAACTACCCCAGGAAGATGAGCGGCTCCTCCAGCTCCCGCTATTATTACTTTTATTCCGTTAGTGTGAGCGTTAGAAGCAAAATCCTCTACCATTTCTGGAGTTCTATGTGCTGAGAGAGCGTTAATTTCGAATGGAATTTCCATGTCATTTAGAAATTCTGCTGCTTTCTTCATTACCGGCATATCAGATGTACTTCCCATTATTATACTTACTACTGCATTCATATATTTATATTTTTTTTGCAAAGATATTATAATATTCCAAATTTATCTTTTCATTGTACATTATATATAGGTATCTTTATTAGTGTTTATAAATCATCTATTATATATAATATTCATTCTCCACTGTTTTGTCTAAAAACATAAAACAGAAACATAAATTAACTAAATAGAAAAATTATTTTAACATAAAGTGAACAAGTTATATCTATATTTTATAAATTTAAATTATGTTTAATTCATATAACATATTGATTATCACCAATATGAAAATTAATTTAAATTTTATTAAAAAAAATAGAAATTAATCTACTATTTATAAAAACAATATATATTTGCGACCTCTTAAAATAGAAGTAAAACACCTTCTTTTTGACGGATAAAAAAGTTCTTTTAAAATAATATAATAATTTTCTTTAAAAGATACTTGGAATTGAAATTAATATATTATTTTTGCAGTCCTTTTTCAAAATTATTTTTATTTTTAAGAGGAAGTTCTTTGATATAATGAAGATAGAATCAAAAGATTAAAAACACATCATAAGTCAAGTCAAACTTTTATTACAACGGAGAGTTTGATCCTGGCTCAGGATGAACGCTAGCGGTAGGCCTAACACATGCAAGTCGAACGGTAACATAAGAGCTTGCTCT
>TARA_Y100000385_G_scaffold291862_1_pt1 | contig 11636 bp, 10 predicted proteins | sample TARA_Y100000385 | Tara Oceans TARA_Y100000385 (sample SAMEA2620980) | marine metagenome | biome: marine biome (ENVO:00000447); feature: surface water layer (ENVO:00002042); material: "saline water (ENVO:00002010), including plankton (ENVO:xxxxxxxx)" | depth 5 m
GTAGATTTCGTTGTTTTTGGTATGGTCAGTTATCTGCTATCGTGGAGCCTATTGCAGCAGTCTTTGGTGCGGTAATGGTTATTTATGCTTTGCCTGTATTACCTTATGCACTTGCTTTTGCAGCTGGAGCAATGATATATGTTGTGATCGAAGAGGTAGTGCCAGAAACACAACAGGATAAATATACAGATACATCTACAATTGGATTTATTATTGGATTTGTGGTTATGATGACTTTGGATGTTGCTTTAGGTTAATTCCATTTATTCCATTCTCTCAAAGGCACCCTTGTCTGGTCCCTGATCATTTAGTCTAGAATTTCCGTTGAAGTCGTTAGGGAACTGCAATGCGATATTTTGAGCTGCACTGTGTTGAGCCGGTGACTCTTCTTCTAATTCGTAATTGAAAACATAATCTTCAAAAGTAAAGATAAATTTTGGGGACTCATTATATTCATTGCTCACAAAATATAAATTATTAGATAAGTCAAAGTCAGATTCTTTTAGTTTTAGCAGGCAATGATTAAATTGATAATTAAATGAGGTATTCTCAGAGCGTTCTATTTCTATTTCACTTTCCATATTTCCGTAAATAATGCAGTTTTCGAAATCAGCTTGAGCCATTGGACGAAGTATTTCATTTCCATTTACATCCTCGTAAAAGTTACTCATTCTAAGAGAAGGAGATTGGTGTGAGTAGCTGTAATTGGCAAAAGTACAGTGGCTAAATCTGTATTTTCCTCCGGCAAATAAATATACATCATGCGCTCCATTGTCATTAAATTGACAGTTACTTGCCTCAATAAAACTCGAATATGCTAGAAGTCCATAACTACTGTGATTGGATATTTTAGTGTTTTTTATACGTAAGGTAGGATTAAAACTATTTAATACTGTATCCACCATAATTCCAATAGTTCCATTCTTAATATGTGCATTTTCGATTTGGTTGTCAAAACTTTTTCCAGTCAGCCATATCCGTCCCCATTGTCCGGGAAGATTTTTGTAATAATCATCCAGTCGATCTCCTGCTACTAATACTGGCGAAGATTTTTCACCCAGAATTTTAAGACTAGATCCCTCAAGAACAATAATATTAGAGTTGTTATGCAGGTGGACTTGGCTTCCAGGTCCAATATTCAAGCTTCCCCCTTCGTGAACAATCACATTTCCATAAATTACATGGGGCTTGTCATTGTTCCATGAAGTAGGGTTGTTTATACTGTAATAGAACAAGGTATCATAAAGAATATCAGGATCTGAATTTTCAAACAAAAAATACGCATTATTATAATAAAAATATGCGTCTTGTCCCCATGCAGTTAGGTCTACGTCTTGAACGTTACCATTGATTGTAAAACGAATAGAATCAGTGTGAATTAGAGGTTCATTTATATTATTCGGATTGATGGTCGTTTCAATAAATATATGAAGGCTGTCTTGCGCTCTTAGAATTACATTGGAAGATACATCTGATTGTAAACCGTCAATATTAAGACGAAAGGGTGTATTCCCCATTCTTGCCAGTTTGATTTCATCAATTTCTAAATCCTCATTCAAATCATTATATACCTTTAAACGTTTAGTAATACTACCAATATTGGTAAAAACAGTATCAAAAACAATAGTGTCCTCAGAAAACCTTAGTAAAACGTTTCCCTCAAAATAGCTATTTGGTTTTTGGCAGGCAGAAAACAAAATGAGGAAAAATATATTGATTTGTAAAAATGACTTCATAGTTATATTATTTGCTTGACAAAGATAAAAAACGAATCCAAACGATTTTTATTGTCAAAAAAACGGATAATGATTTTTCATTTTTGTATAATTGCTTACATTTGCAATTCGAAATTAATATAGTTTAAATATGAGAATCGGTATACACCCAGATAATTACAGAATAGTTGCAGTGAAAGATATGTCCAATGGAGAGACTTTTCTTACTAGATCCTGTGCTGACACCAAGGACACAATTACTTTTGAAGGTAGCGAATATCCTCTAATAAAACGTGAAATAACAAATACTTCTCATCCCTTTTACACCGGTAAGATGAAATTAGTAGATACAGCTGGACGTATTGACAAGTTTAAGAATCGATATGCAAAGTTTTCGAAATAAGATTTACTGATTATAATATTTAAAAAAGTTCTGTTTACAGAACTTTTTTTGTTTCACTATTTCTCCATCTTTGAGTGAATTTGGTATATTTATCTGTTTATTAAGATTAATGAGATTTGTTTTTTCTCTAGCATTGCCCCCAAATAAAAATTGACACATGAGATATCTTCTTTTTGACGACGAGGACAGAAACAATTTATTACCCCTATCTTATACTAGGCCAATTGGTGAATTTAGAATTGGTATTTTGACACTCAATGAAAAATGGCAAAAAAGAATGCCCGAGAAAGCTGAATTTGCTGGGTATATAACAGAATCATATCTCCAGACGAAATATCCTTGTGACATTAAAGAAGATCAATGGTGGGTTAACTCTTCAGTATGCCCTACTGATGAACTCGTGAAAGATATTTTAGCTTTACAAATGAACGAAAGCTTGTTTGATTCAACTAAAACATTAATAGCCTTTAGATCTGCAGATTTTAAAGCAATACTCGATTGTCACATGATCTTCACTGAACATGAATTTACTCACATCGTTTCCATTACTGATATTTTTAGTAAAAATGGGATTGAACTTCAACTAGATTATGACCTACTTACTCATGGTCGAACTTCTCAGAACATACATCCTAGTAATAAAGTTTTAGGAGCAGAACAGATTTTTATAGAAGAAGGAGCAGAGGTTCAATGTGCTGTAATAAATGCTAGACATGGTCCAGTTTATATTGGTCGGAAAGCAAAGGTACTCGAGGGATCCATCATTCGAGGTCCTTTTGCACTCTGTGCCCATGCACAAATTAATTTAGGAGCCAAGATATATGGACCTACTACTATTGGTCCTCATTCTAAAGTTGGTGGAGAGCTAAATAATGTGGTCATTTTTGGCTATACTAACAAAGGTCACGATGGTTTCTTGGGTAATTCTGTTCTTGGTGAGTGGTGTAATATTGGCGCAGGATCTAATAATTCCAATTTGAAGAATAATTATGCCATTGTTCGCTTGTGGAATTATCCAACTAATAGCTTCACTTCGACAGAATTATTGTTTTGCGGCTTAATAATGGGTGATCATTCTAAATGTGGTATCAATACCATGTTTAATACAGGAACCGTAGTTGGAGTAAGTGCAAATATTTTTGGCGCTGGATTTCCTCGAAACTTCATTCCTTCTTTTTCATGGGGTGGCCCACAAGGTCAATCTATTTATCAAATGAGTAAAGCTTTTGAAGTGGCCGAAAAAGTTATGCAACGTAGAGGTCTTGTATTGAATGAAGTAGAAAAGTCTATACTGACAAAAGTGTTTGAATTGTCTGACGATTTGCGCAGATAGCCTACTTTATTTAAGTCCTTTTGTCAGTTTTTTCATTTGGCACAACACTTGCCTAAATTAAGAATAAATATTTAAATTTTTGATTTTAATACCATTGGTAGATATAAATTATGGATACAGAAATAAAATTATTTAATCACCTTTCGCTATCAAGCATTATAGATAAAGAAGCCGAATTGATTCCTCTTATGACAGAAGAAGATGAAGAACGCCTCAATTCTGAGGTGATGCCGGAAATACTCTCCATATTACCTTTGAGAAATACAGTTCTTTTTCCTGGAGTAGTTATTCCCATCACTGTGGGGAGAGATAAATCCATCAAGCTAATAAAAGATGCTAATGAAGGAAATAAAACAATTGGAGTTATTGCTCAAAAAGATCCAATGGTTGAGGATCCTACTCTAGAAGATCTCAATCTCACGGGGACGGAAGCAAAGATTTTAAGAACACTAAGAATGCCAGATGGAAATACAACTGTTATAATTCAAGGCCAAAAGCGTTTTGATATTCAAGAATTCACTCAAGAAGACCCTTACTTTAAAGCTGTTGTATCCTCTTTTCAAGAAACGAAACCTTCTAAAGGAAATAAAGAATTTGCAGCTCTTGTGGAGAGTGTGAAAGATGTTGCTCTGCAAATTATTAAAGATTCTCCCAATATTCCCTCAGAGGCCTCATTTGCGATAAAGAATATTCAGAGTGACTCCTTTTTGGTTAATTTTGTTGCGTCAAACATGAATATTGACGTTAAAGAAAAACAAAAGCTTTTAGAACAGCCTAATTTAGAAGAACGTACTAAAACCTCTCTAGTCCACTTGAATCATGAAATAAATATGATTCAAATGAAAAATGAAATTCAAAATAAGGTCCGAGTCGATATTGATGAGCAACAAAGAGAATACTTTTTAAATCAACAATTAAAGCAGATTCAAGAAGAATTAGGTGGTAACTCTCACCTTGAAGAAGTAGAAGATCTCCGACAAAGAGCAAGAGATAAAAAGTGGTCTAAAGAAGTCTCTGAGCAGGTAGAGAAAGATCTCAAGAAAATGCAGCGTCTAAATCCTCAATTGCCAGATTATTCAATTCAGCGTAGCTATTTAGAAACAATTTTAGATCTTCCTTGGGAACATTTTTCCAAGGATATATTCGATTTAAAACGTGCGGAAAAAGTTTTGGATAAGGATCATTATGGCTTAGAAAAAGTTAAAGAACGAATCCTAGAGCATCTCGCCGTATTAAAATTGAAAGGTGATATGAAGTCTCCTATACTATGCCTTTATGGACCTCCAGGAGTTGGGAAAACCTCCTTAGGGAAATCTGTTGCTGAGGCTTTAGGAAGAGAATATATTCGGATTAGTTTGGGCGGTCTTCGCGACGAGTCCGAAATACGAGGTCACAGAAAGACCTATATTGGAGCAATGCCCGGAAGAATTATTCAGTCTATTAAAAAAGCGGGGACTTCCAATCCCGTGTTTGTTCTTGATGAAATAGACAAACTATCAATTGGGAGCCAGGGAGATCCCTCATCTGCACTTTTAGAAGTACTAGATCCTGAGCAAAATAATGCTTTTTATGATAATTATTTAGAATTGGGTTACGATCTATCAAAGGTGATGTTCATTGCCACGGCAAATTCTTTAAACACCATTCAACCTGCATTAAGGGATCGAATGGAGATTATCGATATTAGTGGCTACACCATGGAAGAGAAGATACAAATAGCAAAAAAGCATCTTTTGCCCAAGCAAATTCGTGAACACGGTTTAACCTCTAGTCATTTAAAACTAGGTAAAAAAGAATTCGAACAAGTAATAGAGGGATATACAAGTGAATCTGGCGTTCGAGGTTTAGATAAAAAACTAGCCAAACTAGTTCGTTATGCAGCCAAGAGTATTGCTATGGAAGACACCTATGAATCAAAACTTTATAATCAGTTAATTATAAATATTTTAGGGCCACAAAGATTTAATAAAGACAAATATCAAAATAATGATGTTGCTGGAGTGGTCACTGGGTTGGCATGGACCTCGGTAGGAGGAAGTATTTTGTTTATAGAGTCTAGCTTAAGCCCAGGAAAAGGAAAGTTAAACCTTACTGGTAATTTAGGAAAAGTCATGAAGGAATCTGCTACTTTGGCCTTGGAATTTATAAAGTCAAATTACAAAAAATTTGGTTTTAATCCTGAGATTTTTAGTAAGTGGGACATACATATTCATGTTCCTGAAGGAGCTGTTCCCAAAGATGGGCCATCTGCAGGTATTACAATGTTGACCTCTCTTTCGTCTTTGTTTTCTCAGAAAAAAGTAAAGAAGAGCATAGCCATGAGTGGAGAAATTACTCTCCGGGGCAAAGTTTTGCCAGTAGGAGGTATCAAAGAGAAAATTTTAGCTGCTAAAAGAGCAGGCATCAACGAGATTATCTTGTGTAAGGAGAATGAAAAAGACATCCTTGAAATAAAGTCCGCCTACCTTAAAGGATTAAAATTCAATTATGTCACAGAAATGATGGATGTAATTAACTTGGCGCTGACCACACATAAAGTTGATGAGGCCAAGGTTCTTTAAAGCCATTTATCTATGGTCAATATCATTATTTGATAGGGCCTTTTTTGAGATTAAATAATTTTTATGCTGCAATAGATTTCTTTGTACCAAAAAAATAAAAAAAGCAAAGTACAAATTGGTGTTAGAGTAATCAGAAATATCAGTTTTAATAAGCCGATTTATTTATGTTAAAATTCCGAACACAACAGGTCATAAATAAGTAAAAAGGTGAATGAAAAATTCCGATTAATTATTCAACATAACTGGCATAACAAGCATCAGAATATCTTCTCCTTTATCGGAATTACCCTCTGGTAAAAGTATTCCAGCTCGGTTGGGTGCCGACATTTCAAAGTGAATTTGTTCTGTTTCTAAATTAGAGATCATCTCCATCAGGAAGCGAGAGTTGAATCCGATTTCCATATCTGATCCTTTATATTGACAGGATAATCTTTCGTCAGCTTTATTAGAGAAATCGATATCTTCTGCAGAGATATGCATTTCGTTTCCAGCAATTTTCAAGCGTATTTGATGTGTAGTTTTATTGGAAAAGATAGCGACTCTTTTTACTGAATTTAAAAAAGAAATTCGATCGATTGTCAGTTTATTCGGATTTTCTTGTGGAATTACTGCATTATAATTTGGGTATTTACCATCTATAAGTCTACAGGTCAATACAATGGAACCAAAACTATACTTTGCATTGGTTTCGTTGTACTCTATTTTGACTTCTTCATTAAACGATGCTAAAATACCTTTGAGTAAGTTAAGAGGTTTTTTTGGTAGGATAAATTCTGCATTTTGTTCACTTTTCACATCGTGGCGGGTGTACCTAACTAGTTTATGGGCATCAGTCGATACTAGAGTTAGCCCAGTATCACTAAATTTGAAAAAAACACCTGACATTACTGGGCGTAAGTCATCATTTCCTGTAGCAAAAATAGTTTTATTAATTCCAGTTGAAATAATATCAGAATGGATTAAGGCACTAGATGCCGCCTCGATATTAGGAGCCAAGGGAAATTCTTTTCCATTATGAAATGCTAATGCATATTTTCCTTGGTCAGAACTTATTTCTACACTCTTTTTTTCAATATCTATCAAAAAGGTCAGCGGTTGCTCTGGAAAGGTTTTGAGAGTATCCAAAAGAAGTTTTGCCGGAATAGCTGCACTACCCATCTCATTTGCCTCTACTTCTAGAGAGGTAGACATTGTAGTCTCTAAATCTGAAGCAGTCAATGTTAGCTTATTTTCCATCATCTCAAACAATATATTATCCAGAATAGGAAGGGTATTACTTGAATTAATTACACCACTGATGGTTTGTAGTTGCTTTAAAAGTTTTGAACTGGAAACAATAAACTTCATTTGGTTTGTTTTTATGTAATTAAAACAAATATAATTATATGAGAAACGAAGGACTATTTTGTAGTCCTTCGTTTATTCACAATTGGATGGTACTTTTTAACATTAATTTGCGTCGCAGATTATTTCAAAACAAGATTGCTTATTTTTTTAAATCAGAAAGTTTTACCATTATTTTATTGAATGTATTCAATTGAATAACCATCCAATCTTCTTCATTTACATAGGCATAAAGTCTTTCAGGATCTGGCATTATTATATTATCTTCAATATTAACTGTATTTAGATTTCTTTTTGGATAAACTCGCATGGAGGTTTTTTCTCCTTCTAAAGGAGTTACTTCAATCTCAAAAAGAGGATTAGTTTTAAGAAGTGAATCAGTATTTAAGTTGCCTGAGACAAAACTTTCTGCGGGAAGTTTTCTAAATGAAGCAAGAAATCTTTTGACTTTTTTTTCTATTGTTGCAGCAATTTTTCCTGAGTTTTTTTCATACACTTTAATACCTTCATTATTTTGTTGTAAAAAAAAGGATTCCGCTGTGTTTGAGTCCATATAATTTATCATAATAGACTCAATATTTTTATTGTCATAATTCATTATCATTTTGTCTCTCCAAATATATTCTTCTGTAAAGAAACGACTAGATAAATAACCTTGAAATCCTGGTATGTGAACCGCATAGGGTTCAGTTGCATTTTGAAGCATCATAAATGTCGCACTTTGTTCTTGGTTTTCTCCACCAACATAAAATATTTTTTCATCTCCATTTTTCAATTCAACTTGGACTCTAATTCCATAAATTGCTAGATTACCCAAAATATTTTCCCTCATTGTCAAGGGGACAGGATGTGCAATTTCCATTCTTTGCAGTGTTTTTAGGAGATTTTGAACCAAAGAGTTTCCAGCTTTATATTCCTCGTTTATTGTCCAATAGCTTTCGTTTACTCGCCGAAGAATGGCGGTTTCTGGTACCTTAGAGCTCAAGGTGATTTGAACAACTTTAGATGAATCTTCAATAGAAAAATCTCTACGATCTGATCGACTTATTGAGACTTTTTCCTTATTTAGCATGTAGGCCAATCCTCCAAATAATACAACAAGGATTAAATAGGTAATATTGTTTGTTTTAATTGGCATATTTTCTTCTAATTATGTTTGTGGTAAGCCCTATAAGAACGATTACTAGAAGGGGGCTGATTAGATTGGTTACCTGCCAGAATAGTCGTTTTTTATTAATCTTCTGAATGTCTAATAAGCGCATTTTCATTTCTCTTGTTCTAATTTGTATGAGTGCGTCGTCTTCTAGTAAGAAATCAATACAATTAAGTAGAAAATCTTTGTTTCCATATTGTCTTTTTTCATAATTGTCGAAACCCAAAGGAAGGGGTTGCCCTCTAGAAATTTTATTTTTGGCAATATCTCCATCAGAGATGACTATCATTTTTGTATCCCGGCTATTACTTACAAATTCTATTTTTTTATTCAATGGGCTTAATCTATTCTTGAAGATAGATTGAAAATTTCCCTCAACTAATACTGCTAATGCTTGAGGCCCATTATTAAATTTTTCCTGATCTGGAGGGTTTAATGCGCTTTGTAGGCTTATTTCAAATGGAGTATTTGAAAGTTTTGTGTAAGGAGATGTTTCTAACAAGATTATTTTTTTGATTTCCGGATTCGTTGTTACAGTATCTATGCTTCCAACAAAATCAAATTTCACTGCATTAAGATTGCTAGTGATTGGGTGATCAGATGTAGGGATTGAAACAGGGAAATATCTCCAAGGCATAAGTTCCCATTGTGGATTTTTGTTAGTAAAGCTAACTGGAATAGGTATTTTTGAAGAGGAAATATCTTCGATGATATTGCTATTTACTCGTATACCATATTTAAAAAGTTGGTCACTTAAATTAAGTTCTCTAAATGGATATGCAAGAAAAGAACTTTTGTTTGATAAGGAGTCCATATCAGCCATTGTTCCATCGATAAGCCAAAGTACTTTACCTCCATTCATAATGTATTGATCAATGAGATATTTATCTAAATCTAGAAAGGTAAATTTAGGCTTTGCAATGACAATGAGTTTTTTGAGTTTGATTTGGTTTAACTTTTTCATTAGGTCTGGTTCACCCAATGAGTCTAGCTCGAATTCTCTCAAGTTTACGTTATCAATTGTATATTTTTCTGATAGGCTTTTGGTTAAGTCACCTATCTCTAAATCCACTAATTCTCCATGGCCTCTTAAAAAACCAATACTAGGTTTTACTGTAGTTTGTAAATTTAAGATGGCATTAGTAAATTCATATTCTAATTCTCGAATTGAGTTTTGAATATTTTGCTCAGGATTTCTAGATATTTGACTTTTTAGGAGTTGTATGGGTTTCTCTTTTCCTCCGTATTTAACAATGGCACCTGGTACAATAATTTTTTCAGAATAATTGTCTCCGTTCTTAACCTGAAGAGTAGTAGGGGTTAATCCTTTTTTATAAAGCTGATTGATAATTTCATTTTGTGTTTTTCTGTCTGGACTTTCAGTGGGATTGATAAAAGAGAACTGAAAAAGAGCATTATACGATTTGAACTCTGTTAAGATCCGTTTTGTTTCTAGACTCAGACGCTCAATTCCAGAGGGAAAATCTCCTTCTAGATAAACTTCAATGTATACATAATCATCAAGTTGATTCAGAATGTTTTTGGTTTCTTCCGCAAGAGAGTACCTTTTTTCTTTTGTCAAGTCAATTCGGATATAAAACTGCTCACTTATAATATTGATAAGTAAGAGAAAGAGAATCAAACACAGTAGTTGAATGAAATGTATTCTTTTTTGTCTCATCACCATTTCCTGATTTGAATAGATAATTTAGTTCCAATTATTAACAACCCAATAAAACTAATAAAATAAGTAATATCTCTACTGTCGATGACCCCCCGACTGATTGAATTATAATGAGCATTGATCCCCAAATTCTGTATAAAAAGTTCAAGTCCTGTCCATGAGAAAAAGCTAGCGATTTGATCAAAACCATAAAAGCAGAAAAAACACAAGAACAGAGACATCAAGAACGACACAATTTGATTTTCACTCAGGCTAGATGTAAATATCCCAATGGAGACATATACTCCTGAAAGAAAGACTAAACCAATATAAGATCCCCAAGTTGCTCCAAAATCCAGATTTCCTTGTGGTTGACCCAAAAGGTAGATGCTAACTAAATAAATAAGCGTAGGAAGTAAGGCGATAATACATAAAATATGTCCAGCTAAATATTTACCAAGAACGAGTTTAAATTCTGTTATAGGTTTTGTTAAAAGTAATTCTATGGTACCAGATTTGAATTCATCGGCAAAGAAGCCCATGGTTAATGCAGGGACTAAAAATAATAAGATCCAAGGGGCAATAAAAAACATCCCATCGAGCCCTGCGTAACCTGAGTCAAGTAGATTAAACGATCCTGGGAAAACCCAAAGAAATAATCCATTGAGAATAGAAAAAATGAAAATTACAATCAGACCTGAAAGTGATCCAAGAAAGTTGATAAGTTCTTTTTTGAGTATAGCAATCATTTTAGTCTTTTAATGTTTTGGTTGTCCATACATTGGGCTTGTCATTGAATAATTTTTTTGTTTCTTTCCAAATTTCTTCAAAAAATTCAGAATTTCTATAGGCATTTAAATCCTCCTCAGAGTTCCAATTGCTATAGGTAAAAAATATCCGAGGATTTTCAACATCCTGAAATGCTTCTAACTGCATGCATCCTTTCTGCATACTTATTTTTGTTTTGTTTGTTTCAAATATCATTTTAAAAGCCGAAATATTTTCCAAATGGAAACTTAATTTAACGATTCTAGTGATCATATTATCTCAATTCCTATTCGATCCTTAACTTTTATGCCAAGAAGTTCACTTGCACCATTTGATATATTTGCATCACCTTTATTAATTGATATTTCTAGGTGCCCTGCAGAATTAAATAAACATAGCATCACGCCTTCAGAAACCATACTGTAAGAACGGTGTATAGTTTCTATAGAGTATCTTCTTGGAAGTTGAATTGTAAAGGACTTCCCAAGGGTAGACTCTCTGAATAATTTTTCTTTGATATTACTAATTACATTGCCATAGTGGTCAATATAAATCACTTGTCCAATAAGCATCTTCCCATCAGCGGATAGAGTAGGTTGAAAGTTTTTAACTTCTCTAAGTGAGTCAATTTGTCTTCCTATGACGCCTAGAGTTCCTCCTCGATTGATGTGGCAGGCGGCTTGAACAAAAACATCT
>TARA_Y100000385_G_scaffold291035_1_pt1 | contig 11633 bp, 9 predicted proteins | sample TARA_Y100000385 | Tara Oceans TARA_Y100000385 (sample SAMEA2620980) | marine metagenome | biome: marine biome (ENVO:00000447); feature: surface water layer (ENVO:00002042); material: "saline water (ENVO:00002010), including plankton (ENVO:xxxxxxxx)" | depth 5 m
CGTTGAATAGAAAAGTAGCTGTCTCTAAAAAACTTGTAGTTATTCCCCCGTGGCCTCTCTTACAGTCTTCAAATTATTTAGGTCAAATTGAGTCATCGAAAAACTTAAAATGTGAAACCAATAAATTTCGGGAAGACCACAAACTTGGGGGCAAGTTCGTCGTAATGTACTCTGGAAATCATACGTATCAACACCCATTACAAACTCTTATTGAAAGTGCCTCTACGCTGTCGGATCACGAAGACATTGTTTTTGTGTTTATTGGTGGTGGGGCCGCTAAAAAAGACATTGATAGCATTATCGCCAATGGAGCCCCAAACGTCATTTCACTTCCTTACCAGCCTATTTCTGCACTAAGAACAACTTTAAAGGCATCGCAGATGCAAGTTGTCATAGTTGGCGAAAAGACCGTTGGAATAGTGCATCCGTCCAAAATCTACACGGCACTGAACGTCGGCTGTCCCATTTTACTTATTGCACCACAAGAATGCCCAGCAGCTCAAATAGTAAAGGGCTTAAACGCCGGATGGCAAAATGAGCATGGCGATGTCACAGGAACTGTCGAGACTATATTAAATGCTTATACACTCTCGGCTGGGGTACGTGATGAATTTGGCAAAAGAGGTGCAAAAGGTGTTGAAGAAAAATATTCGCGACAACAACTTCTAGGTCTTCTCACTTCATTTGTATCTGGTGATACTCGACAATTAAATTCCGGTAAATAATACATGGCATATTTATGCTCAGATTCTGATGTAATTAATGCCTTACATTGTGTCTCCACGATGCGCCATTCAGATGGTGGGCCCTCGCAAAGCATTCCGGCTCTTTGTAAAGCTATTTCAGAGAGGTCCGACCGATGTACTGTTTCGCTCGCAACAAATCACAAAGATTCGACTATTGTTCTAGGAGATTCCGTTCGATTTATACGGCTATCAAAACCTCGACAGCATTCACAACTAAAAAGATATTTACGTGCGGTAATAGAATCAAAAAGTAATCCTGTCATTCATGATCATGGCCAATGGCTACTACTTAATAGAACGGTCGCTTCTCTTTCCCGCAAACTTAATATCCCGCGTGTAGTGTCACCAAGAGGAATGCTCACGACTTGGTCGATTAATCATCATTGGTTACGCAAAAAATTTGCATGGTTTCTATTTGCTAAACATGACCTACAGACTGCGACTGGCTTTCATGCAACTAGTGAAGCTGAAGCAGTTGATTTACGTAAGCTTGGTGTTAAACAGCCGATTTCAGTCATACCAAATGCTGTTTACCATAGAAAATTGCATAAAAAGCCGCTAGGCAATCAAAAACCCTATGCTTTATTTTTATCAAGATTACATCCCAAAAAAGGGCTATACGAGCTCCTGAGAGCTTGGTCTGCAGTCCGACCACTCGGCTGGGATCTTGTGATCGCCGGTCCGGATGAAATGAATATGCTAAGAGGATACGACCTGCCTAAAAACATTCGCTATGTTGGAAAACAAGATGGCGAATCAAAATGGCAACTACTACAAAACGCACATTTATTTATTTTGCCAACTTACAGTGAGAACTTCGGTATTGTTATCGCAGAGGCAATGATGGCAGGCACTGCAGTCATTACGACACACAATGCACCCTGGCAATGCCTTGCAGAGGAAAACTGCGGGTGGTGGATACCCATGACGGACAAACATTTACAGCAGTCGATCCAACAAGCAACTCAGGCAGAGCTCTCAACCCTGGAATTAATGGGTAGCATCGGGCATAGCTATGCGACTCAGAATTTTTCGTGGGAATCCGTTGGTTGCAAAATGCTTAAATTTTATGAATATCTACTCAAAGATTACCCCAGAACCTTGTTTACAGTATTTCCTTAAGTTATTTGAAGCAAAATTATTACTAGGTAAAGCCGTTCATGGCAGGATACAATTTTTTAATCAAAGGTCTGTACAAAAACTTTTCTAGCAAGGGTTAGATATGCTCCGAACAATTCTTGAGCGGATATCGCGTGGTGTTGTTCTTAAGCGGAAAATTATTGTCAACAAAACACGTTGCCCCATCTATGTAACACCTGACGCTCAACTTAAATATCTATCTTTACAAAAAAATGCATTTGATGCTGATTTAATCAACCTCGCTGAGAAGTTTGTCAAACGGTCGTCTGTAGTCTGGGACATTGGTGCCAATGTTGGCATATTCACATTCGCGTCGGCAAGCATCGCCACCCAGGGTACAATAGTAGCTGTTGAGGCTGATATTTGGCTTGCTTCAATTCTTCGGAAGACCGCTAGATTACCCGCGTATAAAAATTCTCAGATCTGCATAGTTCCTGTTGCCGTTAGCGACCAATCTAGTATCCAAAAATTCTTAATTGCAACCAGAGGTCGTGCAGCAAATGCTCTCGCCTCGGTTGGTGGCCGCAGTCAGATGGGTGGCATCAGAGAGACTCACTACACACCCTCACTGACGCTAGACTCGCTGTTGGATGTTTTTCCAGTACCGTCGTTCATCAAAATTGATATTGAAGGTGCGGAATTACTGTCGTTGTTAGGCGCTACTAACATTTTAAGTAAAGCAAGACCATCTCTCTACATTGAAACAGCGAACAAAGCTGAAGAAATAATCGCGTTACTAGCGTCGTACAACTATTTCCCTCAAGCATTGGATGGCTCAAAAATACAAAAACCGTACCCTTACAATATTTTATTTATGCCTCAAGAAGCAATGCTGTGAAAATGGAGCACGTAATAAATTATGCAAAAATTCATGCGGGCCTTACTTGAACAATTTACCTTGAGTGTAGATACGTAACAGGTTTAAGCCGCCACGAGTTTGGGTCCAATAATGCAAAAACAGCCAGAATACAACCCATTAGAAAATCGCAAGACTCGAAGCTACACGATGCGGGAATACACAAAGCGTTGTCTTTGGGCCATCATAATTCCATTTTTTCGACTCAGCCCCAGACCATTTTTTCTTTGGCGAACCCTCTTGCTCCGCTTACTGGGCGCCGAGATTGGCAAAGATGTTCATATTTATCCTACAGTTAATATATTTTTTCCGTGGATGTTAACTGTAAAGGACAGCTGCGCTATTGGCGACGATGTCCTCATTTACAATTTAGGCCCAGTTGTATTGGGGGAGCGGGTAACAGTATCGCACCGTGCCCATCTTTGTGCTGGAACTCATGACCTCCGGGCCCCAAATCGACCACTCATTCGATCACCCATAACCGTCGAAGATAATGCCTGGATCTGTGCGGATGCATTTATTGGGCCCGGCGTAACGGTTGGTTCTTGTGCAATAGTCGGCGCGAGAGCAGCAGTATTTCGTGATGTTGAAGCTAACGCTGTTGTTGGAGGGAATCCAGCTCGTGAACTACATACTAATGAAAGCGACAGGTAACCAGCTGAATCCTTAATCTTTTACCTACACAATTTTTCAAAAATAAATTAAACAAATGTTCTTGCCTGTCTCCAACTGACTTTCCGGTCACCAACACCGTCACATAACAGGAATTGTCGATGAGCTTTTCGGTCTTGATTCTCACAAAGAATGAGGAAATAAATATTGACGATTGTATTGAAAGCGTAAAGGAGTGCGATGATATCGTTGTATTTGATTCATTCAGCTCTGACAATACAGTACATATTGCAGAAAAACATAATGTACGAATATTTCAAAATCGATTTGCAGATTATGGATCACAAAGAGAGGCTGCCCGAAAAAATGTTGATTATAAATATCCATGGGTACTAGCGCTCGATGCCGATGAACGTGTGACACCAGAACTTTACGATGAACTCAGAACTGTCACGTGTAATACTTCATTTGTTGCCGCATATCGTTTACGCAGAAAAGATTACTTTAGAGACAAATGGCTGAAATATTCTTCACTCTATCCGTCATGGCATCTGCGTTTCTATCAACCACAAAAAATTCACTACCCACCTCGTAGTGTCCACGAGTACCCTGTAGTGGATGGTGCAGTTGAAGCACTGCATGGACATTTAATACACCACAATTTCAGTAAAGGTGTTCAGCAGTGGTGGAAACGACATCTAGAGTATGCAGCCTTAGAAGCAATTGAGATAGCAAATAGTAAAAAAAATCAAGAACCAGTGATTCGTTTACTTCTCTCCAGAGATCCTGTACTTAGAAGACAGGGCCTTAAGAAAATTTCATACTGCATGCCGATGCGACCAATTCTTCGGTATCTTTATATGATGATTCTACGAAGAGGGATATTTGACGGTCCGGCGGGCTGGGAGTATTGCAAAATGATTGCTACTTATCAGTGGATCACAGACCAAATCGTTCGCGACTCTCGAAAAACTTCAAAACAATTGAAAAGTAGTACATATCCCAGCAATATCGAATGAAAGTCCCAGTGGCTGTTCCTTATTCATCCAAAATCATGCAGCCCTTCGCTGAGGAAAAGATTCTGTCTTTTTTGAATTCCTAGACGTAATCGTCTCCGGACCCAGATCCAATTTTGCGTTTAGTATCTCGATCGGAAAAGTGTGGCATAAGCAGACCAACTCAGGAAAAATATGTCTTACATTCCGTGTGTCATGACCGGGTTTATTTGTACCAGCAGCATTTACGGTCACCACATGTATATCATCAATTTTTAGTGAATATTTCGATTGCCAGAAATTCTTACTACGTATTACCTCACAGGCACCATGAGTGAAAATATCACTAAAAACTAAAGAGTTAGCTTTTGTAGACCAGCATTGAAATTCGATTTGTGCAGACTCTTCACCTTTGAGGGAATCACAGATGCCAGTCCAGATCATCCTCCAATTATTTATTGTTGATTTGTCCGATAGCTGCAAAAATTTTAACGGCAGATAAGACTTAAGAATCCTGCTTGAATGCAATTGGGCTTTTATCACTCTTAGAATTAGATTGTATTCGTGCCTGCCAAAAATATCGTAAACAATTAATAAAGCTACTAAAGCAAGACCACCTATAACAACTGCCGCATCAACTTGAGTATAAAAAGCTAGTATAGCCAACCCGTTAACACTGATACACAGAAGACAAATACCCATCAAAACTGTTGTATTTGAAAGTCCGGCATCAGTTAATCGATGATGCAAGTGTCTTCTATCCGCTTCACCAACACTTTTACCTGCTAGAAACCGTCTGAATATAGCCATTATCGTATCAAACAAAGGGACACCAATTAGTCCAATTGGGACTACAAGAGACAACGCTGTTGTCTCCTTCAGTGATGCATCAAGCGCGAGTGCACCGATCATAAACCCGATCATCATACTTCCCGCATCACCCATGAAAATGCGAGCTGGTGGCAAATTGTGTATTAGGAATCCTAGTAAAGCGCTTATAAAAATTAGACTAATTGCATTAATTTCAAACTGCCCAGATAAACTCGCGATGATTGCAATGGAGCTCGCACTAATAACACAAACTGACGCTGCTAAACCATCTAGTCCATCTAATAAATTAATTACGTTAATACATGTAATTAGCCATAGAACCGTGAAGGGGATGGCAAAACTACCCAGGTCAAACGAAAAACCAAAGACGCCAATCTCTGAAACAATGCCGCCACTAAAAACGAATGGTAAACATGATAAAATTTGACCAAACAATTTTGTTTTTGGGCTCAAGGATACTTTATCATCCAATATACCCAGAAGACATACCATCGCTGCTGAACATACTGCTAAAATCCAATGAACTTTATTAGCAGAGTTAAATATCTCAGGGACGTAATAGCTTGTAACAAACAGCATGCTTACAAAGGCAAGGAAAATTGCCACTCCTCCAAGGAGTGGCGTAGGTGCCTTGTGTAATTTACGGCTTTTGTCTGGATGATCCACCATACCCAAAGAAGGTGCGACTGCCCGCATCAATGCAGTAAGTATGCAAGAGAATATTGCTGTACAAAAAAAAATAGAAATTAGAGGCAAACTCAAAGTATGTTGAGCTCCGAATCATTCTTAGACTTTATCTCCAGACAGGTTGTCAAACACAAACGGCCATGTAAACCGCAGTTGTTCCAATAAATCTTGGGGTTTTGAGGCGGAATAGAGCTACCGCCTGTGAAATACGAAATAAAACTTCTGGGAAACTCTTTAGTGCAAGAAAGGAAAGGAGAATAATTTTCTGATCACGCTTATTTTTATTTCACCGACGGTCAAATTTGAGCCGACGTGTCACCTCATAGTGCTCATCATTTAATTAGCTGGAACATAAAAACAAGCATGCTTCTATCATGATGAACACCCCATGTACGATCGAAGGCATGTGGCAAAAAACGTAGCATTGGTGGAAAATATCTGTCCCACCCGGTACATGGCATATGAAAAATATTGAGTTGCTGAAAACCGATCTTTCGCGCTACGCGAACAACATCAGAGTTGCAGTTAAGACGATAATACGCCGGATAATCATTAACCCCTGCATCATGGTTGGCTATCAAATTTTTTAAACCAATCTGCTGAAGAAAAAATGATATTTTTGAGAAAGGATGTTGGCTATTTGGGGTAAGCGCCCAAAAACTTCCTCCTGTTTTAAGTGATTTGTAAACACTGTACAAAAATTGATGCTTTTGTTCTATGTGTTCTACTACGTTATAGGCCAGAGCTAAATCATAGTACTCTCCTGGTATGTCAGCAGCTTCAACCGTATCACACCAAAATTTTTCTAGATCAGGGTGACTGCTAATACTCTCAACTGTATCGACGCCGTGCAACTCTGACGGCATCGTATAGATCGCTTTAATTGACGGGTTAATATGGTCTCCACATCCTATGTCAAGCACTTTTCCTTTTAGGTTTGGGTCAGCCAGAACTCTGGAAATGAACTCTCCTTGAAAGAGTGCCGGATTGGCGACATGGTACTCAAAAGTTTCATCACTAATCTTTTCTTCAGTCACTTCCAACGGCATACCCTTAAATTTCGGATGATTGTATTGTCAGACACAGTATCACTGAGATATCAAAAGTAGAACAAATCTATTTTTATACTTTTGATGACAGGATGGCTGTGCGTCAAAAAAAGAGGCCGCCTTGCAGACGACACGTCCGTTTTATTCATTGCTTCGGTCTTTTATATTTCCGTATTTAAAGATCAATGCCTTTTGATACTCATTAAAATATATTCTTTGATTTGATCCCGTTCTGATGATTCCAGAGTATATTGCCAACTTAATATTCCGTACACACCACAATAGGAAGTGGCTACCAAAATGAGCTTAGACAATTGCCAATCTTGTACGTAATAGCATCCAATAACCAAGATAGGGGCACAGATCACCGATAAGACGAATGGCCGTACCAACGGGTGATACAGGTCAAGAAGTCGAAGATTTAACTTAGGCATGATTCTGCTTGGTACTCCAACCATCGTCGAACTAATAAAAAGAAAACTGTAGCTGCACGCTACACACAGAAACTTGATTGAGTCGGGGAAAATCAAAAAAAGAATTACTGAAATAATGGGGTTGGCTATCCCTGCTACGAGCAAGATCGGTGCATAGTCTTTTACATAACCAGCACCATAAAAGATTCGTATCCAGCCATGAGAAATAGCCTTTGCTGTAAAGCCAAATGCGAGTATCTGGGCGAACAAAGTGGCACGCGGAATATTTGTTATCGGATTCTCCATAAGGCCACCAACCCATAAATGAATACTTGGCTCCGCTAGCAAAAACACCAAAACAAGTGCTGGAAAAGCTACCATTCCGTGAACTCTTGTCGAGTGATGAATAAGTTTTCGTAGGGATGAGCCATCGCCTGTCGCTACCATTCGTGTTGCAACCACTTCGACTCCGCTAGCAACACCAACGCCAATTTGAAAAATATAACCAGCCAATTGGCGTCCGTAACCAAACAGTGCTGACCAAGGATCAAAGCTCATCAACAAACATATCAACCAATGATCGGCTCTAATGTGAAGCCCGTCAGAAATGGCTACCACCATATTCCATCCGCTGATGGATGAAATTGACTGAATTCTGGCTCGTGTGATTAATCTAGGATTTGGTAGTAATCGTGAGTCCTTGAAGACCAGATGAGCACAAGTTATTAGGTAAGCAAAGATACAGAAAGCAGTAGTAGCCCAAGCATAAATCAGTAGCTTGTTATCTACTGTTGTATCAATATAAAAAATAACGGTAACGCCAACCATCATTGAAGCACGATCCATTAGATTCAGTGCGTTTGCTTGTACAAATTGTTCCTTGACAAGGTACATGTTGTGTAATGGTGCCAATGTAATTAACACAAACATCTGCAACGCAATAGCCAGAGCGAACCAACGTGCTGTAATTAACAGATTCCCTGAGACGCCAGTCATCGGGAGCATGAAAACAACAACCCAAAAAACGAGTGTTGATAAAAATGCTGCTAGAAGTGATATAAAAAAAGCTGAGTTGTATGTTTGACGAAATATTAAATCACTACTGTTGTGATAAGCGAGACTTATTTCTCGAACAATACTGCCTCGAATAGCCTCTTGAAAAAGCCCCGCAAGACCCATGCCTGTGCCCAACAACGCAATCAGCGACCAACCTTCATCACCAATTTGAAACAGAATGGCACGAACGACCACCAGCCCTAAACACAACTGCAACCCCAGCCGAAAGAAGTTACTCGACATTCGCACAATAGCTAGGCGTACTTCCGGGTGCACTACTGATCCTGGTCTAGTTAAAAGAGTATGATGCTATAAAAGTAATGTGGAACATAAATACTCAAATGCTTGAATCACCTAGATGCACCTTCCGGAATTAAAAATTATGTCGCTTTTAAACCCCTAACAACACGAGACGTTTTGAAGTGTCTTTACGGCCTTATCTCACCTCCTCTATCTAAACAGCCCCCCCGTCACTGAATCTTCGTCTTGATAGTCTGTCCACAAGCTCGTATCGACATTCATTTCATGCGTGAGAAATCCGACATCTTTTGATGTTTGAAGCAAAATTTCTTGACGGCTTTCTTCTAACAACGAAATGGTATTAGACGACGCTTTCGGCAGTACGTAACTAAAGAACTTTCGACGGACAGCTGGTGCTATGAGTGGCCTTATCCACCGTCGGTAGATGGCATTCGTTGCAATACGGGCCCAGAATTTTGTTGGAAAATAACGCTTTGCACCGTTGTTGTAAATTTTATCTACTTCTATTTTTTTTGGTTCTTTATTGATTCCAAGGAATTGCATTATTCTTTCAACTGATGCTTTTCTTGACCTAACGTATTCTTCGAATACGACCACCAATATTTGTCCTTTCCCAAACCGTGCTAGCCAAGGCTGCAATTGCATTTTGTAACGACTATAATTAATCAGTTGAGGGTAATGACGTATCGCTTTATTTATGTCTTCGGTTATACGCGACATTCCAAATTCGTGGTTGTAATGACTAACTGCACGACTGACTGGATTTCTAACTACATAGATAATTTTTGTATCAGCGCCCAGCAGCTTTCTCGCCCGCTCTGGGACACCTAGGACATCTGGCAGCATTGAGTATGCAGTTGAGGCCTCTCCCACAATTTGGTGACCTTCTGCACGAGCAAAAAGCCTCTGGTAACTAACAAGCCCTTCAGGCTGTAAAATTTCATCTGTACACAAAGCACTGGGCTCTTTGTCATCGGGCATGCATATGTCATCTTGACGAATCAGATCATGATATAAGGACGTTGTTCCAGACTTCATGGCTCCAATGACAAGAAAGTTCGGAAGTCGCATTATGCCTCCAAGCATACACCTTAAAATCTTAACCAGAGACGAGCTTATTTATTACAGCCTATTATTAACCGATATTCTTCGCACTACTCTCATCAGTTTCCAAATTTGCCGACACTGCAATTAAGAAAGGAAACTCTAGCCCTTCAAGCATAATTTGTGATTTAAACGACAGAATGAATTGGAATGCAATGTACGTTCCAAAAATGCATTGCATTCGATTCAATTTTTTTAACGACAACGGTGACACTGGGGCAAGTGCCTTCCACCAGAAAAAGGCAAGCAGTACAACACCGGCAATGCCATTGCGAAACAAGTAAGCGAACCAACCGACATGAACTTGATGCATCAAACCATTTCGTGAAAACACGCCACTGTATTTAAACATTTCGACCTCAGCGCCAAATCCCCCTCCTGTAAAAAGTGCTAATGGATTCTTCTGGAAAAAGTGAATGACATTTTCTATTTCAGCGATCCTACCATCCATCGACCCCGACTCCCCACTGTCCCAAATCTTACTAAGACTCCCAACAGTCCGATTGAAGGTGGTACCCAGTTGGGAATCGCTTGCAATTAATGATGGGATAAGCGACGCGCCTATGATCGCAGAAAACAATGAGCCAAGAACAAGTTGCCGTATCATTTTTCCCTTGAACATGTAACAAATCATTAGAGGAATAGTCAGACAGAAACCGACGAACGTCCCTCGCTTACCAGAAGAAATTAAGCCAACCATTCCAATAGAAGCCGCAAATATACTGAATAGAATTGGCCAGTGACATTGAAATACTGCCCAACAAATAGCAAAAACGTGGAAAAAAGTTGAGACACGAATATCCATTACTCCCGCAAGAAAAAAAGTGGCTATCCCATCAAGACACGCCATTACCAATACTACGTTACAAATTCTCAAAACTTCACCATGAATTGCACTACCTCGTAAGTGATCGTACTGACCAACAAAGATCCAGAGGGCAAACCAGGGCATGGCGAATCTGTAAGAATCGCTGAGTACGTATCGCATATCATTTTGAAGCGATATTCCAACAGCAAAGCTCATAAGGAAAATAAAGAAGGCAGCTTTGCACAGTGGCTTCCAATATTTTGCCCCTTTTGAAACATAATGAGGCTTGGGACTGAAAAGTAACAAGCAGAAACAAAGTATCAGTGGAACGCAGGGAATCAGGCGAAATTGAATAGGCAAGCTTCCATCAAGACCTGTGCCTTTCAAAAGCCAGTAGTAACGAACAAGGCACTGTATAAAAAGTCCTGATAAAGCGAAGTTCGAAGCCAAGCGGAAATAACGACAATCTTGTTCTGTGGAAACTGTCGCACTGGTAAGGGAATTCATCAGCCGCATTACTTATATCCACAGTCGACCAGTGATCTCTTTATTCTCATAGCGTGTCTAGAAATTTGTCCGTGATAATTTTGTTAAGCAGCTTTTTTGATCTCTTTACTATGCACCTCAATGTTTTGCTGAAAACCTTGAGTACTATTGTCTCTATACCATGCCACAGTTTTAGTTAGACCGTTAATAAAGTTTGTACTTGGGGCCCAACGCAACAGGTCTTTAGCACGACTTATATCAATGGCTCGTCGTGGTTGACCGTCTGGCTTAGAAGTATTCCATTGAACTTCTCCCTTGTATTCACAAATACGAGCAATAGTTGCCACCAACTGTCTAATCATTATTTCTTCACCACCTCCTAAATTGATCGGAACAGGGCGATCAACTTGCTCGGCGACTCTTACGATAGCTTCGGCTGCGTCATCAACATAAAGAAATTGCCTTGTTGCTGATCCCGTTCCCCAGCATTCAATCCCCTCTGCCCTTCTTAACCTTGCCTCCTCACACTTACGAATAAGTGCAGGTATTACGTGACTAGATGCAGGATCAAAATTATCACCCGGCCCAT
>TARA_Y100000385_G_scaffold291886_1_pt1 | contig 11630 bp, 10 predicted proteins | sample TARA_Y100000385 | Tara Oceans TARA_Y100000385 (sample SAMEA2620980) | marine metagenome | biome: marine biome (ENVO:00000447); feature: surface water layer (ENVO:00002042); material: "saline water (ENVO:00002010), including plankton (ENVO:xxxxxxxx)" | depth 5 m
AATTTCCGTTGAGTTTATCAAAAAAATGATCAATATAGGCAGTAATCTTATTTTATTTAAAGAACGTCTGTGTTTAAATGTAAATCTAATAATTTGTCTACAGCAATTAGACGGGATTCTAAATCGGCATTTAAACTCGTATTATTTATTGTTTTTTGTTCATTTTGAGTTGCAAATTGAAGTGCGCACATTGCTAACACATCTTGCTTGTCTTGAACAGAGTAACTTTTCTCAAATTGTTTTATAGTAGAATGAATTTTCCGGGCGGCTAATCGCAGTCCTTCCTCTTGTTCTGGAGCGATTGTCAATGGATATACTCTATTGGCAATGGATAATTTTATTTTTAACCGTTCACTCATCTACTGTTTTTTTAATCCGATAATTTTGATATGCAATCATCAATTTCTTTGATTAAAGTATTTATTTTAAGCTTCGTTTCTCTTTTACTTTCGGAACTGCCAAGGATTGTATTTGCAAATTTGAGCGTCTTATAATCACTCTCTTTTTGTTCAAGTGTTTGAATCTGCTTCACATTTAAAGCTTTCACTCTGAGTAATTCTTCTTTTAAAGTTGTATTGTCTTTTCTTAATTCTGCAAGTTCACCTAAAACGCTTTGAACCTTTTCTTCTAAAGAATTAACAATTAGCTCTATTTTACTCATTTACAATTTCAATACCTATCAATACAAATTTAACATTCCAAAATTAATAACGCAATTGTTTTCACTTAAATTTAATTTTATTTGTGAAATCCTTAATTGATTGAACGTTATTATTTTTCTATTAGCTCTCAATTGTATAAATTAGCTGCTCTATCATATGTTATGAAAATTGTTTTATTTAGCCTGTTTTTTATAGTTTTTTTTGGCAGTGCTCAAAGCCCGTATCCACAAGATTATTTTTCATCACCCCTAAATATAAATCTGTTGTTGTCTGGCTCATTTGCAGAACTGAGAACCAATCATTTTCACTCTGGATTAGATATAAAAACCCAAGGAAAAGAAGGTTTAAAAACTTATGCCTCTGCAGCAGGTTACGTAAGTCGAATCAAAATTTCAAGAACTGGGTATGGAAAAGCTTTGTACATTACGCATCCAAATGGATATACCACTGTTTACGCCCATCTTCAAAAATTTTCTTCGGCCATAGAATCCTATGTTAAACAGCAACAATACCAAAAAGAATCCTTTGAAATAGAACTGTTCCCAAAAGCGACGGCACTTAAAGTTGCAAATAGAGAAGTCATTGCCTTTACGGGCAATACAGGGGGTTCAGGAGGGCCTCATCTCCATTTTGAAATTAGAGACAAGCAATCACGTCCCCTAAATCCACTCTTATTTGGCTTTGATGTAAAAGATACCACCAAACCTGTAATTTATGGGTTATATGGTTATCCGCTATCCGAAAAAAGCCATATCGACGGTAACACTAAAAGGGTGAAAATTAGGGTTTTAAAATTGGCAGATGGAACCTATAAAACAGAACAAATAAATGCTTTTGGCTGTATCGGTTTTGGAATCATTAGTACAGACCGTCAAGACTTGGCTTCCAATAAAAATGGTCTTAATTTAATTGAAACGAACTTTAATGGATATAAGTGTTTAGAAGTGGATTTTACACGCTTTTCTTTTGATGAAACTAAGCACCTCAATCGGTACGTTGATTATGAGTATTTTTACAATAACAAAAAAAGGATTCAGAAACTATTCATTGAAAAAAACAACCCACTCAGCCTTCTAAAAGCGCAAGACAACAAAGGGTCAATACTGATCGAAAACGATACCAGTTCTATTTATAAAATATCCGTCAGTGATTTTAAAGGTAATACCTCTAAAATTAGCATTCCTATACTGGGAATTTGCAAGGAAATTCCTGAGATTATAACTCCTAAAGATCCAAAGCTTCAGCGTATTATTGCATCCGAAGAAATGATACTGGAAAAAGCAAATGTCAGCGTTCAGATTCACAGCAATACATTTTACGAAGATATAGACCTTAGTTTTGAGGTGTCTAATGATACCTTAAAACTTCACAAGGCAGTAGTTCCATTGCAAAAGCACCTAACTATTTCGTTTGATGTTAGTCAATATAAAAACAGTGATAAGGAGCACTTATTTATTGGAAGTGTGTCTCGTTACGGAAATAAGTTGTACTATGCCCCAACTAAAAAACGCAATAACACCCTTAGTACGCGCAGCAAGTATTTAGGAAATTATACCTTGGGTCGTGATGATGAAGGTCCTAAAATAAAAGCTGTGAATTTTAAAAATAAAAGCTGGATTAGCAATCTTAGCCATTTGAAGGTGAAAATTTTTGATGATGTTTCAGGTGTAAAAAACTACAGAGCTACCATAAATCAGCGCTGGATTTTAATGGAGTACGATACTAAAACACAACTACTCACTTATGATTTTAACGACCAAATTTCAACTGATATAGAGAATAATTTAAAAATAATTGTTACAGATAATGTTGGAAATAGTTCTACATTTGAAACAATCTTTTATAGAAAACAATAATTTAGAAATTTGAAATCACTATTTTTTTATAAGTTTTTACTGCTAATTTTATTACTTCCACTGCTTGCAATTGGACAAACAGCCACCCTAAAGGGGTTGGTCCTTAATGAACAAAATAAACCCATTGAAGGAGTTACTGTCATTACAAGTACCAACGGCAGTACAACAAACGCAAATGGATTTTATTCGTTAAAAATTGCTGCAAACAAAGCCATTACAATTAAAATCTCACATATTAACTACAAATATATAGAGGCTACTTTTAAGCTTAAAAATGGAGAAGAATTTGAATTTAATCCCGTTTTAAAAATAAATTATGAACAAATAGAAACGGTAGTAATCACTGGAAGTAAACGAAAAGAACTCGAAGGCATCACCACCATATCTCCACAAATTATTCGAACGATTAAAGGCGCTCAACCCGGCGTTGAAAATTTATTAAAAACACTTCCTGGTGTAAATATATCAAATGAATTAAGCACACAATACTCCGTAAGGGGTGGTAATTTTGACGAAAATCTTGTCTATGTAAATGAAATAGAAGTCTATCGCCCCTTTTTGGTGCGTTCTGGCCAACAAGAGGGCTTGAGTTTTGTGAATACCAATATGGTACAAAATTTAGAATTCTCTGCAGGTGGATTTCAAGCCAAATATGGAGATAAATTATCCTCTGTTTTAGACATTACTTATAGAAAGCCTATTGGGTCTGGACTGCGAACAGATTTTAGTTTACTCGGCGGAAGCCTCACTACAGAAACCGTGTCTAAAAACTCCAAATTCTCAGCGATTATGGGCCTGAGATACAGAGACAACAGCTTGCTGGTTCAGTCCAAAGAAACTGAAACAAATTTTAGACCTAAATTTGCGGATGCTCAAGCCTATTTAACCTACCGCTTCTCAGATAAATTTCAACTGAGTTTTTTAGGAAACTTAGCGATTAATGACTACCAATACGCACCAAAAACACGTCAAACAAATTTTGGAACCTTAGACAACCCGGTTGCGTTATTGGTCTTTTATGAAGGTCAAGAAAATGATAAATACCAAACGTATTTTGGAGCGTTTAAAGGGAGTTATTTTGTAAATGACAATTTAACTCTAAAGCTGATTACCTCTACATTTCACACCACAGAACAAGAGTATTTTGATATTATTGCACAATACCGCCTTGGAGAGGTTAATAGCAATATAGGAGATGAAAGCCTTGGAGATGTGGAGTTTTCAGAAGGGATTGGCTCGCAAATCAACCATGCTCGAAACGATTTAGACGCCTTGATTACAAATATAGAGCACAAAGGCCATTTAAAATCTGGAGATCAAAATTTTGAATGGTCTGTAAAATATACGCATGAAGACATTCGTGACCGAATCGTAGAATGGGAAGTCATTGATTCAGCAGGGTTTTCAATAAATCCTCCAAATTTAGACCATTTTAATGAACAGCCTTATACGTCATACGAAGGGCCTTTGGCTCCCTATAAAAACATACGAGCGACCAACAGTACACAGATAAACCGCATCCAAGCTTATGGACAATGGAACGTTCGAAGCATGCTAAGAAATCATGAGGTTTATGCCAATTTTGGGCTGCGCTATCACGGGTGGTCTGTACAAGGCGATGGAATCACTCAAAACTCTCAAAGTGTGATTAGCCCTCGTTTACAACTGGCCATTAAACCGAACTGGAACAAGGATATTCTATTTCGCTTGAGTGGTGGACTGTATTACCAACCTCCTTTTTATCGCGAACTCAGAGACAGTAACGGAACTGTTAATAGCGGGGTTAAGGCGCAGCAATCTCTTCATATTGTAGGGGCTAATGAATATAGTTTTCAGATGTGGAACCGCCCTTTCAAACTTAGAACAGAAGCCTATTATAAAAAATTAACAGATGTCAACCCCTATACAGTAGAAAATGTGAGAATTCGTTATGCAGCTGCTAACAATGCCAAAGCCTATGCTTATGGTTTAGATGTTCGCTTAAACGGAGAGTTTGTACCGGGTACTGAATCTTGGTTTTCCTTCGGCTATCTAAAAACAGAAGAAAACATAAATAAGCAGGGATTTATAGCAAGACCCACCGACCAACGCCTGAAATTTGGAATTTTATTTCAGGATTATATTCCAAACCTTCCAAATATGAAAATGTACTTAAATCTGGTCTACAATACAGGGGTTCCTGGTGGGGCTCCAAGTTATGCAAGCCCTTACGATTATCAAAACCGCCTGCCTGATTATAAACGTGCGGATATTGGAATGTCATATGTTATTGTTGACCCCAATAAAAGACCGACTAAAAACTGGCAAAAACGATTTAAGGAATTATCCGTGGGGATTGAAATTTTTAATATGTTTGATGTTCAAAATTCAATAACAAATACCTGGGTTAGAGATGTCTATTCAAAGCGCCAATACTCCATTCCAAATTACCTAACCCCAAGAGTTTTTAATTTGAGACTGGGAATGCGATTTTAAGCAGGCGTTTAAGCTACGAGTTCTTTGAGTGTTTGCACGACCGAATCCAACTCTTCCACGCTGTTGTAAATGCTAAATGAAAAACGAATTGAAGGCTTGTTCATATCATCCTCAGAAAGAATTTCTGCCAACACATGAGAGCCTTTACCACTTCCACTTTGACAGGCGCTGCCTTTAGAACACGCGATACCCTTTAAGTCTAATTGAAACAGAAACATAGGGGCATTTGATGCAGAAACGGGCAAACAAACACTGACTAGCGTATAGGTACTATGTATAGGATCACTGGAAGATCCATTAAATTTCACTTTCGGAATATGTGTGTTTAGTTGTGAAATAAAGTACGCTTTAAGCGCCTTTACTTTAGCTGTTTCTGACTCTAAAAAATCGTAGGAGAGTGCCAAAGCAGCATCTAATCCAACAATATCATGAATACTTTCTGTTCCAGCGCGTATGCCACGCTCTTGGGTACCTCCAATAATTAAAGATTTAAGTCCTGAGTTCTTTCTAATAAAGGCAAAACCAATTCCTTTAGGGCCGTGAAACTTATGAGCACTGGCGACTAAAAAATCAATTGGCGTATTTTTTACATCAATCTTGTAGTGGCCAACAGACTGAACAGTATCACTGTGAAAAAGTGTCGAATTCGCTTTGCATAAATCGGCTACTTTTTGAAGGTCCAAAATATAACCAATTTCATTATTAACATGCATCAAAGACACCAAGGTCTTTTGGGTGCTATTTAAGAGAGTTTCAAAATGATCATAATCAATACTTCCGTTCTTTAAAACATTGACATAACTAACACTAATTCCGTAGTCCAAAACTAATTTCTCAACAGTATGAAGTACGGCATGATGCTCTATCTTACTGGTAATTATATGCGTAACTTTTAAATCTCTAACGGAAGATATTAACACTAAATTATCAGCCTCTGTACCACCAGAAGTGAAAATGATTTCGGAAGGATGTGCGTTTAAATGGCTGGCTATTCGTTTTCTGCAACTTTCAATAATAGACTTAGATGAACGACCAAACCCATGGGTTGATGAAGGGTTCCCATAATTAGACTTTAAGACCTCTGACATCTCGTGAATTACCTCTTCTCGAATTTGAGTAGTGGCGGCATTATCAAGGTAAATAGAATTCATTGGGTAAGTGTTTTTACAAAACTAATAAAATAAAATTATAGACAAAATTATTCGAATTAATTAACAAATCGGTTACTTTTGTAATAAATATATAAGATATGCGATTCCTTTTAGTGGTTTTTTTTAGTTGTGGCGTTTTTGTTGGTTGTGATGATGGAGATGTCATTTCAGTTGAACTTGATTTTGATAAAAACCTAACCCTTTGTGGAGATGACACCACTTCTAACTATATTTTATATGACACTAAAATCGGCCCTTTTGAATCGCTTACTCTTTTATTTCCCAACAACGCCCAAGCAGCCTCTATCTTTGCCCCTGAAAACTCAGAAACCTTAGAAACACTCTCCATAAATGGCAACACTGTAAGATTTAACTACAGAACGTATTCGGGGGATCCAAATAACTATATATGTCAAGACATCCCTGATGCGGCTGTGGCTGTCAATCAAAACTACGAAGCTTTAAGTGGAAATGTTGTATTTACAACTACTTTTGAGGATGACGATAATGACGGGGTTCCGAACGCTTTAGAATTTGCTGGAGATACGGACGGAGATGGAATCCTTGACTATAAAGACTATGACGATGATGGAGATAATGTGCCTACCAAAGACGAAAAACCAGACCCCAATGGGGATGGGGATCTTTCAGACACCCAGGATACGGATGGAGATTCAATACCGAACTACCTAGATATGGACGACGACAATGATGGTACTTTAACAAAATTTGAAGACGAAAACTCCAATGGAAACTTATTTGATGATTTAGCAACTGGCGCCTCGGTCGCCCGCTTCTTGGATGTTACAGTGAACGATGCTTATGGTAGTGTCGTAAAACCCAACAAATTTAGCCGAACCTTCCGAATAAATGTAAGCTTGGAAAATATTGATTTGTCTATATTGGCGACAGACAGCTTCTTTTTGGGCACTTATGAATACAGTGTTGATTATCCTATTTTAGACTGAAAGATATAAACCTCTGTTGCTCCTTGTCCGTATTTTTGGTAGTTAGCATCGTAAAACTTTATCCCTTCATAACGTTTAAATAAATATTCGAGTTCAATTTTTAGTACGCCCTCTCCTACTCCATGAATAAATACAATACGTTGGATCCGCTTTTGAATTGCAAACTCTAAGCGCTGCTTAGCGGTTTCCAATTGTAAATTAAGCATCTCGTGATTTTGCATGTTCCGAGAGTTTTTAACCAATTGATGGATATGCAAATCAACCTCCATTGCAGACTGGTTCCGATCTCTAGAAGAGACGCTGGAGCTTTGTTGCCTTTTTTTTGATTCCTTATTTGACAGAACCCGCTCCAACGAAGTATTGGTAAACAACGAATGAACCCCCATTGCATTTTGATTAATTTTGACCAACTCAGAAGAGTCAAAAGTTAAATCGAAACCCGTAGTGGTAGCTACTGTAATTTCAGAGCCTTCTATTTTTGTAATTGTTCCTGATAAATCGTCATCAAGCACTGCAACTGTATCGTTAATTTTAAATGTCATTCCTCTTCTTCATTTTCTATAAATGAATCTGAATTTGAGCGCTCTGGAATTCCTTTTGATAGGTGGTATAAAGAAAACATTAATAACAATAAGCTGACTATTTGAATAATTAGCTTTGGCTCATTGTGAAACTCTTGGTAGAAAACAAAAAACACACCAAAAATCAAACACAAATAATAATAAGTTTTAGTAGCCATCATTTAATAAATTATTTTCAAAATTACAGCTTTTGAATTAATGCTAAATACTCAAAACAATTTTTTATTCTGAAAAAAAATTTATTTCTTTGATTAGTTTGATTTTATATACCATAAAATGCATTTAGAAGACTATATGATTCCCTGCATTAGTAAAACCTTTTTTGGGTTTGACTGTATGGGCTGTGGGTTTCAAAGATCCCTGCTACTGTTGGCGAAAGGCAGTTTTATTGATGCCTTTTATATGTATGCCGGAATCTATCCGCTTTTGTTGCTTTGTGGAGTCTTATTAATCAGTCGGTTTTATAAATTTAAACGTTACAAGAAAGCAATTAATTTACTATCAATACTATCAATAGCTACTATTATTTTGAGTTACACCATAAAACATCTCTAACATTAATTAATTTATTATTTTCATGAAAAAACAATTAAACACAACACTTACATATGTTTTAAGTATTATTGGATTACTCTGCTGCTGTTTTGGAGGACTTGGAGTTTTACTTTCTGGTCCTGCCTATATAATCGCGCAGAAAAAAGTAAAAGGAGCCACAGAAAATCCGGATGATTATGATGGTAATATTAATGCTATGAACACTGCGAAAACAATTGCATTGATCGTTTTGATTATTAATGTATTGTATTTAATATATTCGATTTATATATATTCTACAGGGGATCTTGACGAGGCCTTAAAAGAGTTTCAAGAAGCGATGAAAGAATTAGAAAAAACTGCTTAAACAGTAATATAGCCCCTCAAAAAAGGGGCTTTATTTTTTTTGTACTACATCATCAGCTTATCCCTTTAATTTAATGTGGCTCCAATAAGATTAACGTTTTGTTAGTATATCCACATTCGATTATTATTTAATTTTACATTACACTAACAAACAAACCACAATATGTCTTTTAAAAAAGCGCCCTCTGAGTATCAAATTACGGAGCTGTTAAAACAAACAAACTACCTCGTTAATGGAGAGTTAAAAACATGGACAGGAAAAATGACTGATGTCTACTCTACTATTTCTTCTACTGAAGCTTACAAACCAACCTTGTTGGGAAGTGTGCCAGAACTCACCAAGACAGAAGCCTTTGAGGCTTTGGATGCCGCATCCGCAGCCTACAATAACGGCCAAGGGAACTGGCCTACCATGAAAGTAGCCGATCGAATCAACTGTATGGAAAAGTTTGCTTCGCAAATGAAAACCAAAAGAGAAACGGTTGTCAAATACTTGATGTGGGAAATTGGAAAAAATCTTGCAGATTCTGAAAAAGAATTTGATAGAACTGTGGATTATATTTACGATACGATTGACGATTATAAACAACTCGACAGAAATTCTGCAAAATTTGAAAAAAACTCTGGTGTTCATGCACACATAAGAAGAGGCCCTATTGGCGTTGTTTTATGCTTAGGCCCCTACAACTACCCTCTAAACGAAACCTTTGCTTTGTTAATCCCTGCCTTAATAATGGGAAATACAACCGTTTTTAAACCTGCAAAATTAGGAGTCTTATTATTGTCACCCTTACTAGAAGCATTTCAAAATAGTTTCCCAAAAGGCGTTGTAAACATATTATATGGCCGTGGTCGTGTACTGGCTTCCCCAATAATGGAAACAGGAAAAATTGATGTACTAGCTCTAATAGGTCACAGTAGCTCTGCAAATGCCTTACAAAATAAACATCCTAAAAGTAATCGCCTCAGATCCGTATTAGGGTTGGAAGCAAAAAATCCAGGCATTGTAATGGCAGACGCTAATCTTGATCTCGCTATTGATGAATGTATTGCAGGCACCTTATCTTTTAATGGGCAGCGTTGTACGGCCCTCAAAATCCTGTATGTTCACGAAAGTATATCAGAGCAATTTAACAGTCGTTTTTGTGAAAAAGTAGATGCCCTTAAATTCGGAAATCCTTGGGAACCAGGAGTAAAATTAACACCGCTTCCTGAACCCAATAAACCCGATTATATCAAAGGCCTAATTGAAGACGCCGAAGCCAAAGGTGCAAAAGTATTAAATGCCAAGGGCGGGCAAATCACAGATAATTATATTTACCCTGCAGTCTTATCAGGCGTTAACAAAACAATGGATGTCTATAACGAAGAACAATTTGGACCTGTAATCCCTATCATCACTTTCACAGATGTGCAACAAGTACTCGACGATATGGCAGAATCCAATTACGGCCAACAAGTGAGTGTATTTGGGGAAAATGTAAAAACATTAGCACCTTTAATTGATGTACTTGTAAACCTAGTGTGCCGCGTAAACTTAAACAGTTCATGCCAGCGTGGACCAGATGTATTTCCTTTCACAGGACGTAAAGATTCTGCTTTTAGCACCCTAAGTGTTAGAGATGCCTTACGCTCTTTTTCTATAAGAACCTTCGTAGCAACTAAAGAGAATAATCTGAATAATTCCATTCTAAAAGAACTTCTAGAGTCCAAAAAGTCTAACTTTATAAGTACTGAATACCTCTTATAAATACGCTATCATTTTAAATATAAAAAATCCCTCTAAAACTTTAGAGGGATTTTTTATATTTTAATAAATTTCAACTTGGTTTGATAACCATCCGCAAGCCGAATATTAAGGAAGTAAATACCTGCATTTAAGCTACGGATGGAGTAACTAAGCTGTTGATTATAAACAGCCGATTTACTTTCTGAGATTAAACGCCCACTGATATCAAATACACTTAAATCAAGTTTTTGATCTTGAACATCTCTAATTTCAATATTTAATACATCCGAAACAGGGTTGGGATACAAACGCGTATGGCTAGTATTTTTATCTAAGTCCGCAAGCCCTAAAGGACTTTCTTGGTACACCCGCACATAGTCAATTTCCATTTGATCTTCAGAAAAATTTGAGGCAATAGGTCCTCCCAAGTTTCCCCCCATAGCCAGGTTTAGAAGAATGAAAAATTCACTATCAAAAGGGGGGGAAACATCCATTTGATTAACCAGGTTTGAATCCATATATATTTTCATTGTTTCTGGGGTCCAAACCAATGAATAGTCATGAAAGTTCTGAGAGGTATCCGAATTAGAGCTGCTAATATGACCCCCGTTTAACTGGTAACCTGCACCATTGTCCCAATGCCAGGTAGCTAAGATCTGGTTTTTTTCAATATTAGGTTCCATAATGTCTATTTCCCCACAAAAGGGCCAGTTGGCGGTCCCAAATCCTTGGTTGTCCCAATAGGCACCGTTTTCATTAATATTTTTACCCAACATCCATATCGCTGGCCAAGTTCCTGCTACGGATGGTAATTTAGCGCGCACCTCTACCCTGCCATAATTAAAGCTGAATTTAGAATTTAAACGAGCTGAAGTATAGTTTTTGGTCACCCCTTGACTGAAATAGGATTCTGACTTAGCCTTGATTTTTAGAGTTCCATTACTCACATACGAATTGGCCTGTCGGTTGGTATAGTGCTGAAGCTCCCCATTGGCCCAACTATTTCCATCAATGAGCTGGGTTTGATGGTACCAATTAGAAGTATTAACCGGCCCAGTGCCGTCAAATTCATCGGACCATACCAAATTGTCATAGATCGGATCTGTATTTTCTGTATTGCTGTGAACAAAATCATCAATATAAGCAATCACATTATCGCTGTTGTTTTCTCCATTAACTTGAATAACCACTCTATTAAAATCAGTTCTATCAATCGGAGCTCCTGAAGTGCTGTCAAAGTTTAAATAAAAATCAGATTCAAAGTTAAAAAAAACTTCTTGCCACTGGTTTAAAACAATGGGCTTGATA
>TARA_Y100000385_G_scaffold115679_1_pt1 | contig 11591 bp, 16 predicted proteins | sample TARA_Y100000385 | Tara Oceans TARA_Y100000385 (sample SAMEA2620980) | marine metagenome | biome: marine biome (ENVO:00000447); feature: surface water layer (ENVO:00002042); material: "saline water (ENVO:00002010), including plankton (ENVO:xxxxxxxx)" | depth 5 m
CTTTATTGAATATATGATAGACAAATAAAACCAAAGAGAGATGAAAGAAGACATTAATTTAATTTTAACCTACGAGCAAGGACGTAAACTATTTGTAGCACTGGCAACTTCTGGTATAGCACCAGATATTGCAGAAAAGCTGCATGATGAGCTTACAGTGTCTGAGCTCAAAAAACAAAGAGACCTATGAAAAAGGAAACTATCATGGAACAGTTTCTACGCATTGCAAGAGCAAGGCTTAGAAAGATTTATCGGAACAAGCAACAACGTAGAGCTTGGGCTGCTAAAATGTACTCACGTTGGCAACAGCGTAAGTTAAAGCGTTTGTCAGACATAGAATATGACGAAGATAAAGACATGTATATATGACAATCAATGGATTACATATAGACGACGTGCAAGTAGAGGGTATAGACTATTCAGATTACCCTGACTTTTGTGATGCATACATTGAGTCTGCAGTTATAAAAGATAACGGAGAATTTAGAGATGCAACTGACGAAGAGCTTGACAGGCTCAATGACGACAGAGACTTTGTATATTCTAAAGTAATAGAATTTATTTACTAACCATAAAACATAAGACCGTGGTAAACGAAAAATCAATTGCCTCGTACCAACAGTTGTTGGAAGAGGGCACAATCAGCAAGAGACAGTCACAAGTTTTACACGCACTCAAGGAAGAGCTCGGTAAAGCTACAAACAGACAGCTTGCTAAACATCTTGACTGGGACATCAACAGAGTTACCGGTAGAATATCTGAGCTTAGAGACAAAGGCTTAGTTATACCTTCAGGTAGCTACTTTGACGTTGCAACAAACCGCACTGTAAACATGTGGAAATGCAAATGACAATGTCTCAAGTAAACAAGATTAAAGACACTGAGCAGAGATACGCACTCAATTTATGGGCTAAGTCAGGGTTTGTAGGCAGTATTATTGCCGGTACAGGCTTTGGTAAGTCCAGGTGTGGTGTGCTTGCAGCAGGTAAAACTCTGCGAGACATTCATAATGAAGAGGGTGAGGGTAGAGGTATTGTACTTGTACCCACTGTTCAGCTTAGAGACCAATTCGAAGAAGAATTCTCTAAATGGGGCTATGAAGACGTAGTCGATCTTATTGACTTTGTGTGCTATCAATCAGCCTACAAGCTAAAAGACAATCACTACAACATTGTTATTTGTGACGAGGTACACCTTGGCTTGTCGCCTGAGTATCGTAAGTTCTTTGAGAACAATACATACGACAGAATGCTATGCATGACTGCAACACTGCCGGAAGAAAATGAATACAAGCTGCACTTATTTAAACTTGCACCTACTGTATACAATATTTCTTTAGATCAGTGTGTAGCCATGGGCCTAGTGTCTCCGTATGACATTGTTTGTGTACCTGTAACTCTTACAGATGATGAAGACAAGCAGTACAAAGAAATTAACAGGAAGTTTGTCTATTGGAAGTACCAGCTTGGACAGTTTGGTGCGTTTGATGCTGCTAAAGCTATCATGGCCAATAAGAATGCTAGTCCTAAAGACAAGCAAGCAGCTGCTCGATTCTATGCATGCATCAGAGACCGCAAGAAAGTAGTAGACTTTGCATCTAATAAAGTAGCACACTTACAGAAGATTGTACTGCAGAACTTAGGCAGTAAGATGCTTGTGTTTGGTGGTGCTAACGCTTTTACAGACGAGCTCTGTGATGCCACGCAGCCTTTTAGTGTAGCCTATCATAGTGCTAAGACTAAAAAGCACCGTGAGAATGCTCTTAAAGACTTTAGAGCAGGTGTTAAACCTGTGCTATGTTCTACAAAGGCATTGAATCAGGGCTTAGATGTACCTGATGCATCAATTGGTGTAGTATGTGGTCTTACTAGCAAAGCTCTACCTATGATTCAGCGACTAGGTCGTTTGATTCGCTTTCAGGAAGACAAACGCGGTAAGATATACATACTGTATGTCAAGGATAGTCAAGAAGAAAAGTGGCTTAAAAGTAGTGTTAAAGACTTGAAGAATATCACGTGGTTACCGAGCTAATTGCTTGGTAATCAGGTGTGTTTTTCGTAAATTGTATAGCTTATGCAGATAGAAATTGACATCAATTTACTACTGGAAAATGACATAAGTGCCGATGATTATTTGGCACTTTATGCATTATACAGAAAAGGCTACAAGATACTTGGGCGCTTAAAGCTGTCACCTAATTGGGACAGTTTGCAGGACAAGGGTTTTGTTAAGCTTGGAGAAAGCATAGAGGAACACATTGTTAGACAGAAATTTATAGACCTATTCTCATCAGACTTTGATCAAATGTTTGTAGAACTGCTTGGTAAGTACCCAATGAAGGTGCAAAGTAAGTCAGGAGTACGCATATTGCATGCTTCAGACCCAGGAGCTAAAGCAAACAAGAGAGCTAAAGACCGGTACCGTAAAGTTGTAGGCAACAAGCGATTCATACACGATAAGATTATGAACCTGCTTGACGTACAACTTAAGATAGAGAGAGGACGTCTAGAATACTTACAAAACCTAGAAGTATGGATTAACAACTATACCTGGGAGAAATACACCAATATAGATAGCGCTAATGCAGGAGAATCAGAAAACAGAATCACAAGAAAGCTCTGATGTATTCAAAGAGAGAGGTTTTCAGACTATCGAGAAAGCAGTTAATCAATCAATCATGGTTGTTAAACAGGCTAAGCTCGGTAACCGTAACGTATTTCCTACGTTGTGGAAAAGACTGAATAGAAACTTGCTCGGTGGATTACAGCCAGGTAAGCTGTATGTGATTGCAGGCCGCCCCGGTGTGGGTAAGTCTGCGTTTAGTAACCAATTGATATTCGACACACTTGATGCCAACCCTGGCAAAAAGATTAGAGTATTGTATTGGAGCTTTGAGATGCCGGGTTATCAGCAGATAATGCGTACAGGCTCGAAGATTGTGAAGAAAGAGGTTGCTGATTTATTATCAGTAGACAATACTCTTTCGGATGTAGACTTCAAAAGTTACGCTGCACGGATGCAGAAATACAAAAAGTATCCTATATACTTTAACAACATCCCGCGTGACATGCAGTTTATTATGGATGCAAATGAAGAACTGTCTCTTCAACACCCTGAAGATATTGTGATCAACTTGTTTGACCACTCTCGTCTTGTTAGAGGTAATGAAGATACAGAACTTAGACGCTTGAATACGATTTCCAAAGGCTGCATGTGGCTGCAGTCAAGGCTTGGTACAGTTAACATATTACTGTCCCAGCTGAATCGTAACATCGAGCAGGAACACCGTGCTAAAAATCAGTACCAGCCGTTGCTAACCGATCTCTTCGGTGGTGACAGCATAGGTCAAGATGCACATGTGGTGATGATACTCAACAGGCCTTATGACCTGTACGGTATTACAGAACCATACTGCAACGAAGATCCTAGAGGTTTGTTGGCAGTGCATATGGAGAAGAACCGTGATGGTTTACTTGGTATGCTTGCTTACGAGGCTGACATGAGCACATTTACAATCAAAGAACGTACGTGATAGACAAAGTCTTGCGGAAGACTTTTATAATCAGACCCTCTGGTAGGTCCACTGATTTTATTAGTCCGAGCTTTGGCTATGGTTGTCTGTTTGACTGCAGTTACTGTTACATGAAACGACATAGACCTGATGGTTTATCAGTTGCTACTAACACTAACGACATTCTAACAGAGATTAACAATCACGCCTTCTTTACTCCTGTAGACAAGCCTAACCAGACACACCCTAAATTCACTACTTATGACATTAGTTGTAACGAGGACTTTGCTTTGCATGCAAAACACCATGAGTGGGAGAAGATCTTTGACTTTTTCAAGGACCACCCTATAGCCATGGCCAGTTTTGCTACTAAATATGTAAACGAGAAGTTCTTGTCCTACAACTCACAGTTTAAGGTAAGAATTAGGTACAGTCTTATGCCACAGAAAATGGCTGACTTACACGAGAAAAACACATCTAAGATCATAGATAGAATTAAAGCTATCGACAGGTTTGTAGATGCAGGCTATGAAGTACACATAAACTTTAGTCCCGTCATTGTATATGAAGGATGGCTAGATGATTATGCTGAGCTATTTAGCTTGATTGACACCCATGTGAAGTGGAAAGAGCAGGTACTTGCAGAGGTTATATTCTTGACGCACAATTTGAATAAGCACAAGGATAACACAACCCGGCACCCTGATGCAGAAACTACACTATGGACACCCGATACACAAGAACCTAAGAACTCTCAGTATGGCGGTATGAATATTAGATACAAGCACGATTTGAAGCGAGTATTTATTGAGCAGTTTATTGATTTACACGATAGACTGATACCTTGGAACACAATCCGTTACATTTTTTAACTATGGAATTACCAAAAACAGTGGTAAAGGCGAGCCGTAAATCGCCTAAAAACATGATTATCTACGGTCCACCAAAGATCGGCAAGACAACAGTGCTATCACAGCTAGAAGGCTGTCTTATCATTGACTTGGAAGCTGGCTCGGACATGGTAGATGCACTAAAAGTTCAAGCTAATAATCTAAAAGAACTTGGTGAAATTGGCAAAGAGATTATCAAGCAAGGTAAGCCGTACAAGTACATAGCCATTGACACTATCTCTAAACTAGAGGAATGGTGTGAAGACGAGGCTAAGAAGTTGTACATGACTACACCTATGGGTAAGAACTTTGAGACTAAGAACCCTGGCATGTCCGTGCTATCATTGCCTAACGGCGGTGGCTATTTGTATTTGCGTATTGCCTACAAGAAATGGCTAGACAGGCTTAACAAGCTTGCTGATCATGTAATTCTTGTTGGCCACCTCAAAGACAAACAGCTTGAGAAGAAGGGCAAAGAGGTTGCTGTTAAGGACTTGGACTTGACAGGTAAAATCAAACAGATTACATGTGCAAATGCAGATGCTGTTGGCTATATCTACAGAGAAGATGAAGAGACTATGATCTCTTTTAACTCTCTAGAAGATGTAACTGCAGGTAGCAGATGCGCACACTTAAAAGGCGAGACCATGCCTTTAGAATGGTCGAATATATTTATTGATTAACTGCTTTAAAACTAAAAAGATGATTGAAGCAAATGTACCTGGCGAGGCTACGCAGACTAGTGTGGAGACTCCACAAACAATTACAATATCTATGATTCTTGAAGATCTAGATAATGGTGTTGACCGCAATGCCATCAAAGAAAAGTACAACCTACAGGCGTGGGAAGTAAAGCAAATGTTTGAGCATCCAGCTCTGAAGGGCAAGAAAGCCAAGAAGGTTAGAAAGCTCTCATTTAACTTCGTTGATGACACAGCTTTAGATGCACCTATAGCTGATCCTGCTCAGACCAGTATTCCTATGGATAATGGATACTTAGCTGAGCCTCATGGTGACACTAGTGATGACTGGAAAAATTCTTTTGAATAATTTTAAAAAGTAGACTATTATGGCTATTAAAATTAATGAGTCAACCCAAGAGGTTGCAGGTGGGGGAACACGATTATTCTCCGGCCTTTCTAATTTCAACATCATTGCAGTAAATCCTACATTGAATGAACTGCACGATCTTGGAATTAAGGTAAAGACTGAACCAAACTACTACGTAGAGTTTAGCGGTACAGAGTATTTCAAGCTAACATTCTGGATTAAGAATGATGACTTGACTACTCGTTTTGACATTTTGATGAACGGTCAGCCCCGTGTTTCACAAAGTGGTAAGAACCAATGGCTAAACAATGCTGGTCAGTCTACATGGTCTAACGACGCTCCTGCCTATGACTGGTGGAAGACAGAGGGTAGTCGCCATGCATTTACAGGCGAAGAAACTCTAATCAATTTTGTTAAGGCTTGGGCCAACGTTGCTAACGGTGACGATGTGTACTTTGAGTCTATTGGCAAGATTGTTAAAGGCGATGTTTCTGAGGTTAAATCTCTAGCTAAGGCTCTTGCTAACAATCAAGTTCGTTTGTTGATCGGTGTGAAGGATGGTAAATACCAGAGTGTATACTCTAAGGTATTCTGTCGTATCAAGCCTCAACGTGATGACTTGTTTGTCAAGAATCTTAACGATGAGTATGGTTCATTCAATGCAGAGTTTGACACAACTCTTGCATGGGGACCATTCAGTCCTGAACTAGCAGTAGTTGCTCCTGATGCAGATGGAGAAGCTGTTGCAGAAGGTGATGACTGGGTTTAACTTAGTGATTAATTAGGTAAAGAGGGGAATCATAATTGGTTCCCCTTCTTTATTTATATTTGTTAGCTTATGATCAAGAGTAGACAGAGTGAAGACCACCTGTCCAAAGACATGATATTGTCTAGGATAAGGGAGGTTGACATCTTTTCGTACTATTGCCCAAGCTTCAAAGAACTAGGTGTTAAGTTTTGTAGTGATCTCCGTGAGGACAATTCACCATCAGTATCTATTGTCGTGTGGCAAAATAGATTGTTGTACAAAGACTTCGGTTACCCTGAGCACAGTTTTGACTGTTTCTCGTATGTAATGAAGAAGTACAACTGCAGTTTCTATGATGCACTACGTGTGATTGACAATGACTTTGGTCTTAATCTATCGTCATTCAAAGAGACTGTAGGATTTTCTATGGGATTCAAGGCAACTACTACTGCTAAGAAAGTACAGCACAAACGTGTTGTTATTATTAGAAAGCGTAGTCGTCCTTGGATGAAGAAAGATGCAGAGTTCTGGTCCAAATACTTTATTAGTAAGAAGACATTGATTAAATTTGGAGTCTGTCCTATTACCCACTTTTGGGTTAATGAGAATCGTTTTAGCTGCAATCTAAGCTATGCGTACAGGATAGGTAAAAAATACAAAATCTACTCTCCTTATGAAGATGTTAAATGGATTAGTAACACTACTCACCGGCATGTACAAGGCTATGTACAACTACCTAGTAGCCACAGTATATGCGTGGTCACTTCCAGTCTCAAGGACATCATGGCACTCTACGAACTCGGAATCCCAGCAATTGCACTCCAATCAGAAATGCAAATGCCAGCAGAAGAACTCGTATGTGAACTGCAAGAGCGATTTCAGGTAGTTGCACTGTTTTATGACAATGACTTTGATAACGTAAATAACCCTGGTCAGACAATGGCAAACAAAATTATTGGACAATACCCAAATTTTGTTAATATTGTACTACCAGAGCAATACGGTGTTAAGGACTTGTCAGATTACATTGCTAAGTACAACTCTTCACACCTAATCACTGCTCTAGTACTAGAAGCATTGATAAGTGAGACGAAGAAAAGCAAAGAAACCACAGAACAAGAAAGTACAGAACGCAACAGCGAAGACCTACAAGGGGATCAAGTTCCGTTCTAAGCTAGAGGTATTTACTTACAGAAAGCTAGAAGAGGCAGGCATAGTGTCTGACTACGAAAAGCATAAGTATGTATTACAAACTGGGTTTTATTATGATTCTGAGATGTACGAGCCACACAGAACTAATGGCTATGTTGCAACTACAGCTAAAATTCGTGACATAACTTACACACCTGACTTTGTTGATCCTCATGGAAGATGGGTTATAGAAGTAAAAGGGTATGCAAACGACGTCTTCCCAATGAAGTGGAAGATGTTTAAGAACCATCTTATGCAGCTAGAAGAACCTCCTGTTCTTTTCCTGCCTAAGAATCAAAAGCAAGTTCTACAAACAATAGAACTGATTCAAGAGAAATTCTAATACACTAAATTTTATGGATTATTCTAAAGACCTCCTCATTGAGCTTGAGGGGTTAGGGATTGACACGTCTGGAAATCCCGAAGACACAAAGCGTCAGATTACTGCGCTTTACGATAAGACAAAGCATGACACCTTTGGCTATATCGAAGATTTTGAGTACTACGATAGAGTATTTGAGCCTGTATACGGCATTGAATTCTTTATCCTAGTTAAGAACGCGCGTAATAATTTTATGCGGGAGTATCGTGGAACACAATATAATATTTTAAAAGACACGCTAGATGAGATCGTCGAAAATTCAAAAGTGGCAAGACAAGTTAAAGCAAGGTGATTACATCCGTGTTATTTACAGCCATGCTGAAGTTTATGGTGTGTTCGTAAAATGGACACGAGAGAGTAGAGAGTCTTGCCACTACTTAGCTATAGGTTGGTGGGGAAATCCTAATCCAGAGGATTACAAAGATTCACGTAAAGTTTGGAGGATTGACCATCTTAATAGCAATGCTCTGAATAGGGTAAAACCTATAGACGAAAGATACATGGAAGATGATCTACTAAAATGTTTAGCTAACGTAAAAAAATTAATGCTAAAATGAGTATTAAAACAATTGACAAACAGATCAAAGGATCTGAAGGCCTTGCTAAGAAGATTAACAAGGGCGCAGAACGAATGGTGTTTGACATTTTGCAGTCAACTCAGTATTCTACACCAATACCATCCACAATCCGTGAGCTTGCAACTAATGCATGTGATTCACAACGTGAGAAGGAGATTGCTGTAGAAATACTACGAGGTAAAGCAAAAGCTGAAGACTATTACATTACTCGCAATGGCGAGCAATATGATGACAGTAACTTTGACATAGGTTACTATGACTTGGAGTATTTGGATGTTCATGTAAATCACATTGACATTGTCTACAAAGAGAATGAAGGTACTGGCTATTGTGACACAGTTAGTGTTACAGATTATGGCGTCGGTATTGGTGCAAGACGTTTGGAGGGCGTATTAGAGCTAGGTTATTCTACCAAGCGTAATACTGCAGAGAACTTCGGTGCATTCGGCCTTGGTGCCAAGGTTGCATTGTCTACTGGTGTAGATTTCTACACTATTGACACTGTGCACAACGGTCGTAGGTTCAAGATGAACTGCTACAACTACAAGACAGACTTTATTGTCTCTGCTTTTAACCCTAAGTTAGGACAGCCTAATCCTCATATTATACTAAGCGATGGAACGAAAGTATTTTATGAAGAGGCAGATGTTAGAAACCAAACTACTATATCGTTTGGTGTAAAGCGTCACAACCGTAGGGAGTACAGAGATGCTGTAGAAGAGCAGCTGTTGTACTTTGACAACGTCAAGTTTACGCGCATTGACAGCACTGACTACTCTAGGGAGACAGACTTCAAGCCAGAAGTTTTGTACAACTCTGACAATCTAATCATCTCAGACACGTATGTGTTCAGTAAACCTCACATTGTACTTACTAAAGACAAAGGTGGTACCTCAGGTATTAACTATGGCTTTATTGACTTTCGTGAGTTGGAGATGGAGCAGATGTGGGGCCCTATTGGTTTCAAGTGTCCTGCTCGTCAGGTAATAACTGACGATGATGGTAAAGAGATTGTATTGCAAGAGGGCGTTGATGTTACTCCATCTCGTGAGAAAGTGATATGGAACGAATCGACTAAGAAGTACATCCTATCTGTTATCGAAGCTGCTGCAAAAGAAGCAACTGACATAGTACAGGAAAACTTGCAGCAAGAAGACTTTGTGTCTTGGATACTTGCTTGTCAAGAAGTCTTGAGCAAAGCAGATAGCGGTAGTGCACTAGGTCGTATTGCTAATATCATTGACAAAGATTCTTTGAAGCCAGCATTTGCACCAGATCCTAGAATTAAGAATGGATCTGTAGGCAAGCTCTTTGAGAAACTCTCTGTTACTCATATTGAGAAAGTACGTGATTACAAGTCTGGCAAAGATGAGGTTAAGCGTCAGGATGCAACAAGCTATGCAGGTTTCAGAGAGAATAGTATTTTCTTGAAGACTGATGAGAACTTTAATAGAATTAAAGACATCTATCTCAATCAAGGGATGGGTGGTGCTATCATTGTTATTAGTAAGCCGAAGGCAGAAATGCCTGAGAAAGTTCTGAACATGCCTCCAGGTGATTACAAAGATCAAGCAGTAGCTATGCACAACAAGATTATTGCTAAGCGCAATCGTGTATGGGAATTGCTTAAAGAGTCTGATTACACTAAGAGCTATGACAATGTTATCGTTGATCCTGAGTGGTTGGCAGATTACAAGCAGGAATCTACTGCTGCAGAAGAGCTTGCTAAGTTTGACACACTCTCTCCAGAGGAACGTCGTAAGATAGAAGAGCGCATGGTTGCATATAGTTTTAGACACAATCAGAACTATTGGCGTGATCCTAGCAACAGAAAGCGGTACATTCTAGACAAGATAGAGCCAAAAGTCAAAGACTTGATGAAAACCGAACGTACTACTTACTATGGTACTAAGGCAGATGAAGAGGCTTTGATTGCTGCTTGTGGTGTTTTACATGATTATGCTCCTAAAGTTAAGCATGTGTACAAAGAGTTGAGTTATTGGTGGAAAGAAGCTGATAGCCCAGTGTATTTCTTTGACACTCCGCCTGTATCTCATAGAGGTCACGATGGCAAGTGGCCAGAATGGTCTATGCCTGGTACTGATGCTATTAATCTTGACTTTGATACGCCGCAGCTTATTAGAGTTTCACAGTCTAATGTCAAGCACATTACTATGAACTCTAATGTCAAGCATATCAGTGAATTCTTTTTACAACTAACAGATAACGGAGGCTATACTATGGATGAGTATGCAATTAAATGGTACACAGCTCAAAAAGTTAGACCAATTCTTAATAAGACTTATTTGTATTGTCTTAAAGACATCAATCAAGATTTGTTTGATAAGTATACAAAAGTGTACAATGCTTGTCAGATGATAACAACTTCTGACTGGGTCAAAAGCACAGAAATGTTTTCTGCTATGGATAAGCTTATGCAGTTCCAAGAGTTTGTAGAAAGCACAGACGATGCTAATGCTATTAAGAATAAATCTAGAGAGTTGTTTGTTCTTGACATGCCGGAATCGGTTGCGCAAGACAAAGAAGTGATCGACGCATTCAATGAACTCGAAGAGTTTACTGAAGGTGTACACGTAATGCTAAGCAGCATTAGTGAAATACAATATGCTCCTGATGTTGATTACGTCAATCTTGACGTAAAGCTCATTAAGGAGATTATGGTTTACCTTGAATCCAAGGATAGACTAAATTGGTAAGACAAAAAGTGGGGGTTTATGCCCCCACAATTTGTATATGTTCTTTTTATTTTTTATATTAACCACTTAATTATCAAGTAATTATGATTACAATTAATGTGATTGGAGACCAGATTTCTGGCTCTTACGGCGACACACCGTTTTGTGTCAACTACAGTGAAGACACCTACAACAAAATGGTGGATTTACAAGACAGACAAGATGTTGTCGCGTCTATGGAAGAGTACAACCAGCTCATGGAAGAGTTTGCTGTACTTACAGTTCAGGACTACAAGTCCACAATTGAGACTGAATGTCCTTACATTTATGTCAACGAATTTACCAACGAGTTCTTTCTTAAGAACAACGGGGTAGTTTCTAGTGTGCCTATGCCACAAGCTCTTGTAGATCGCATTCTTGCGTCTATAGACAAAGGTGTAGACTTTATGCCGTTGGTAAAGATGTGGACTCGTTTCTTGCGTAACCCTATTTTATCAAGTAAGATGGGTGAAGGTACAGGAGAGCATTTTGCTAAGCGTTTCTTC
>TARA_Y100000385_G_scaffold34507_1_pt1 | contig 11586 bp, 12 predicted proteins | sample TARA_Y100000385 | Tara Oceans TARA_Y100000385 (sample SAMEA2620980) | marine metagenome | biome: marine biome (ENVO:00000447); feature: surface water layer (ENVO:00002042); material: "saline water (ENVO:00002010), including plankton (ENVO:xxxxxxxx)" | depth 5 m
TCAATGTAGTCGCCGGTTTATATTACTTGGAAACAGATTCGTACATTACCTCGGGCCCTAACTCTAACTTCACAACTACTCAGGAAGCAGAAGCTACCGCGGTATTCGGAGAAATTATCTGGGATCTGAGTGACAACTGGACTCTCACCGCTGGCGCTCGCTGGACTGAGGAAGAGAAGGATCTGGACAACCGCAGGTTTGACTCAAACGAAACCCGCCGTGCAGGTGGTCCTATTGCGGGCCAACTCACACCCAACTACAGTGATAACAACGCCACCTACCGCTTCGTTCTCCAGCGCGAGCTGAGCTTTGGTATGGTTTACGGCTCCTACGCGACTGGCTACCGAGCAGGAGGTTTTAATGCACGTGGCAGCAATAAACCCACAGTAGGCCCCTACGAACCCGAAGAAGTAGGCAGCTGGGAGATAGGGCTCAGAACCCAGCCGACGGATCGGCTTCAGCTAAACCTGACGGGCTTCGTAGCGGAATACACGGACAAGCAGCAGTTTATTGTTACTGACGGTACTCAGTGCGAGTTAGCAGCGACGCAAACTTGTACTTTTATTCGCAATGCGGCGGAAACCACTAATCAGGGCGTTGAGATTGAAGGCGTTTGGATGCCAACGGATCGTCTGACGATTCGGGGCACCTATGGTTACCTAGACGCGGATTTCGACTCCTATGATTTCGATGGCACCGATATCTCCGATCGTGCTCAAGTTATATACGCGCCAGAGAATACATTCAGCCTGATGGCTGACCATACGTCCTCTGTTTTTGGTGGCACACTCATAGTGTCAGGGACCTTCAGCTACCGCAGCGACGTGTGGGGCGCAGCCGCCTATGAAACCTATAACTACGAAACAGGTCCGGATATCAATATTGCCTCACACGACCAGCTTGATCTCAGTGCTACATGGCTACGTGATGTGGCGCAAGGTCAGCTAAAACTTATGATTTACGGCACGGATGTACTCGACGGAGACGGTCGCGTAGCTCGCGCTTATGACGCTGGCGCCTTCTCATGGTCCGAGCTTGTACCGGGTCGACAAATCGGTGTGACGGTAGGTTACGAGTTTTAATTTTTCGATAGGTATATGAAAAGCCACCCCCGGGTGGCTTTTTTGTATCTGATCAGACACCCTGCTTCAAAAAACCACTGAGAAAAAAGATGCCATCAAAGATCCACTCGATAACGGTCACAAACGAGGAGTAACGTAATGATGCATTCTGTGGTGCTGGCACACCGGCCAGTCGGAAATCCTGTTGAAGCGGATTTTACCGTCGTGTCAGAGTCCCTGCCTGAGATCCCCGAAGGTTCCTTTCTGACCCGCAACGACTTCATTTCACTCGATGCGGGTTTCCGCAACTGGATGAATGAGGACTCAGGCGATGAGGTGCTGCCCGCAATGGCACTTAATGCGCCGGTTATGGGGTTAGTCCTGGCCGAGGTCATAGAATCGAAGCATGTGGATTACTCGCCCGGAGATAAGCTCATGGCGCGTTTTGCATGGCAAACCCACAGCTTGAGTGACGGCACCGACTTTATCGCTCGACTTCCCAACGAACTGGAATTTAATCCCAGCGCCTATATGGGCGTGCTGGGTGATACCGGTATGTCCGCCTATTTTGGGATGACTGATATCTGCAAACCTACCCCAGCAGATTGTGTGCTTATTAGTGGCGCCGGCGGCGCGGTAGGGAGTATCGCTGGCCAGATCGCAAAACTATCCGGAGCTCGAGTCGTCGGGATTGTGGGCTCTGCCACCAAAGCAGACTGGATCTGCTCGGCGCTGGGTTACGACGCCGCAGTGCAGCGCTCGGGCAAGGAACCTCTGGCAGATGCAATTCACGAAGCCTGCCCAAATGGCGTGGATGTCTTTTTTGATAACGTAGGTGGGCACACGCTAGAAGCAGCTATAAGCAATATGAATCACCGCGGCAGAATGGCGCTATGTGGCGCGATCTCAGGTTATGGAGTGACTCCGTACGGCCCGGATAACCTCTTTGACCTGATTACCAAAGAATTATCGGTACACGGCTTCATGACCCATTTCCGGCATGATCGCTATGAAGAAGCACGGGATCAACTCTCTCAATGGCTGCGCGAAGGTATCATTCAATCGCCAGAGCATCGCCTCAACGGTATCGAAACTGTTGGCAGGGCCTTCGCAGAGCTGTTCGCCGGCGAAAATTTCGGGAAAACCATTGTCGCCGTATAACCGTGCCGCACAGCACCTTGTCATTCGACATGATTTTCGACTGACCTATCTATACGCCTTTTGCTAATTGCCAATAATGCGGTTTCGGCCTCGGGGTTCCTTAGGTCACTTTGATCGGAATAGTGTCGAGGCCCATGGTAGTGCCACCATGCCCCACCACCGCCGATTCCGAGATCAAAGCCAGTGAATTAACCCTATCGAAAAAGGCCTCAAGCACGACACGGACCTCCATTTTCGCTACGTGTAAGCCAATACACTTGTGTGCCCCGGCCCCGAAGGCATGATGCTGGTTACGTTCACGCTTGCTACGGTCCGGGTTAAAGATATCCGGGTCCGCAAACACACGGTCGTCACGATCGGTCACAAAGCTGGGCACAACGATATTGTCCCCTGCTCGAAACTGCACGCCATGAAATTCGGTGTCACGTTCGCAAATACGATTGAGGTTGATAAAGGCATGCATGCGCATAAATTCGTCCACCGAATCAGCGATTTTGCTGCGGTCCGATTTAAGCGTCTCGAAGAGCGCCTGATCTCGGGCGAGATGCCGAATGATAAAGCTGAGCATGGTCGCCACTGTATCGATGCTGGCGAGAAACAGGAGATAGCAAATCGCATGCACCTCCTCCACGGAGAGCTTCTCACCCTCTACATCAACATCCAGCAGCATGCTGACAATATCGTCTCTGGGTGATGCCACATGCTGCCTGACCACCTCAAAAAGATAGCCACCAATATTTTCACCGCACTGCACACGCTCTTCCATGGTGGGGGCCCGATAAAACCCTGTCTCCCAGGCGTAAAACTCATCGAGGCGCTCGGGCTCTAAACCGAGCTGGCGCACGAATAGGCCCATGGAAATTGGTTTTGCCACCTTCCAAAGGAAGTCGAATTCGCCCAGTGGCAGGACCTCATCTAACACCTGTGCTGCAAGCAGCTCGGCTCCCGCTTGCAGCCGCTGCACCGCTTCCGGCTCAAAAATCGGGAGCAACAGGCGTCGGTAACGTCGATGTTCCGAAGCCCCACTCTCCAGTGGAATCAGCCGCGGCCGCTGCTCCATGTTGGCAGGAATACCAATTGGAAACGACCCGAACAGCTCAGCATTACTGAGTACTTCTCTCCCCAAATCGTGGGAGGTCACCAGCCAATGCCCGCCGTTATGAGGGGTGTAGATAATATCGCGCGGATCGCTAACCAGCGCTTCCAGCAAACGCTGTTGTGGATCCGTTGCGAGGCCGCTGTCTGATACGATATCAAAATCGCTCAGGAGGGCATCGGGTACCTCAAGTAGCTGAGTCGGCATGCATTACTCCAAAACCACTAAACACTTTCCTCGGGAAATCCCATGCATCATGTCGCAAAAGGCGCGAGGCGTTTCTTCAATGCCCGTGTAGAGCGCGTCAAAACTCATGATCTGCCCTTCTTTTATTCGGCGGCGAAGATCTTCGGCAATCTTGGGAAATGACTCAAAATAATCCGAAAACATAAAGCCCTCCATGCGCGCCCGTTTAGTGATGAGCTCCCAGCTATTCGTAAGCGGTTGAATCGCGCCTTCGTATTGAGAAATTGCGCCACAGAGCACTAATCGTGCCTGTTCACGCAGTTGGCCCATCACAACATCCAGCGCCTCTCCACCGACGTTATCAAAAAGAATGTCAATGCCTCCCGGAGCAGCAGTCTGTAAAGCAGCTGCCAAATCCGGCTGCGTCTCGCGATCAATAACGCAGTCATAGCCAACTGTTTGCTCAAGCCAATCCGCTTTGGAACGGCCGCTGGTCAGTCCGATGACATAACATCCTTCAGCCTTCGCAAGCTGTCCGACAACTGTCCCTACCGCGCCACCCGCGGCGCTGACCACCACCGTTTCTCCAGCCGACGGTTGCCCAATCTTAAAAAAACCAATCCACGCCGTCATACCCGTTGGACCGAGAATTCCCATGTATTGGTGAAGCGGGATATCTGCTGAAACGGTGAGGGGCGAACACAGGTCACTGCCATCGAGCAGACTGCTCTCCTCCCAAGCTGTTCGCGCGCTGACAAGCGTTCCTACAGGATAATCCCGATGCTGAGACTCAACGACTTCGCCGAGAACAATACTTTGCACGGGGTCTCCGATCTGCATACCGGTCAAATAATTATCACCTGCGCCCGCTGTCATCCACTGCCGAAAGCCGGCATCGAGAGAGATCACGCGATTACGTGTGCGAAAGTAACCCTCTGAACAGGGCGCTTCGGGAATATCGATAACGTCAAAGTCGGCCTCTGTCACCGGCCCCTGAGGGTGCCTCTGCAGCACAACCACGCGGGGCATCAGATGGCCACCTCGATCGTGCCTTCCATCACGCGCACCTCATAGGTTGGCAATGACACTCGCGTCAGCTGACCCATCGGACTGCCGTCCCGCAAATCAAATCTTACGCCGTGGAGCGGACAGGAAATAAAGCAGCCACGGATGCGTCCGCCCTCCAATTCCGCTTCCTGATGCGTACATCGATTCTCCACCGCATACAAAACGCCGCCCGCCCGGCAAATGAGGATTCTCTGCCCATCCAATGTAATGGCCCGGCTCTGATTATCACCCAATTCGGCATCAGGAAAGGCTGGCTGAAACGCAGTCACAAAAACATCCTCGTTGGTATTCAACAGACCAGCTCAACACAGCCGGGACCCCTGATGGTAGCACCGTGGCAAGCAAGAAAAAAACCATCCTGCTTGCTTATTTTATAAGCCATCGCTAGGCTTTCCGCTCATTCATTTTTACTGTTGAGAACAACATGAGCCACGGTAATAAACAGCAATGGATTCTGGCGAAACGTCCCGAGGGCGTTCCGGATGCGTCTGAAATTGTATTTCAAGAAGCCCCCATCCCCAACACAGGACCCGGGATGTTACTGGTCAAAAACCACTATATCTCTCTGGATCCGGCTATTCGCGGTTGGATGTCTGACATCCCCAACTACCTGCCCCCCATCCCCATTGGCGATCCCGTGCGGGCGACAGTGGTGGGGGAAGTGCTCGAGAGTGGCGCAGATCACATCAAACCCGGAGATTATGTCTTCGGGCTGGGGGGCTGGGAGACGCACTGCACCATTCCGGTAGAATTTTGTACCAAAGTGCCAGAGGACAATGAATTTCCCCTGCACTACTTCGTGAACATGCTGGGCGCAGTAGGGCTTACACCCTATTTTGCCATTGCCGATGTAGGTGGTGCACAGGCAGGACAAACTATGCTGATGAGTGCCGCTGCAGGCGCGGTGGGCTCTATCGGTGGTCAAATCGCAAAAATTATGGGCCTCAAAGTGGTCGGTATTGCCGGTACTGACGAGAAATGTCGCTGGGTGGTTGAAGACTTAGGCTTTGACGACTGCATCAATTATCGCACTGCAGGGGATATGGAGGCAGCGATTCGCGAAGCCTGCCCTGAGGGGGTCGATTTCTATTTCGACAACGTCGGCGGCGAGATTCTCGACGCCGCGCTCATGAATATGAACAAGGATTCCACTCTTCTCTTTTGCGGCACGATCAGCACCTATAACGCCACCGAACCAGTGCCCGGTCCCTACAACTACTGGCAGATACTGGCACGCACGATTACGGTCAAGGGTTACCTGGTCAGCGATCACTACCACCGTATTGAAGAGGGGCAAGCGGTACTTAGCGAGTGGCTCAAAGCAGACCAAATCAAGTTCCGCGAGCACATTAACGAGGGGATCGAGAATTGCCTCGACACTTATAACTTGCTTTTCTCAGGCGGTAACGAGGGCAAATTGATGCTAAAGCTTTGAGGGGACGATCAGCGACGCTGCACTCCACGTTGTAAGCTGAACAAAAAGGGGCGTCGACACGATGCCCCTTTCTTATATTCTCGATCAGAGCACAGGTTTGGGGGCATCAGGATCCCTACTGGTATACCATTTCACGCAACGATGAAAATACTGATTACCGCGCTCATTTCGGCCGAACAGTACGCTCTTCATCATGCCGGTCTGCAGCCCTTTTTGGAGCTGCAAGCCTACGTTGTAGTCTTCATTTTGCACCACATCGCGAAGCCAATCTGCCATCTCCACTTGTGCGGCAACATCTTCTTCGTTCTCTGGTGGCGTAGGATGCAAAAAGTGCAGAATAGTCGTGTTTTCCATAGGCCCGGGGCCAGGGATCATTTGTGCTATCTGAGTAATTTCCGGCGCAATGAAAATAGAGACATTTGGGAAAAAAAGCCGGATAAAATCAAATCCTTTAGACTCGTGCTGCCACAAATCGTCGGGGTCGACCTCATTTAGGCTCGTTACATTCTTGGCCGCAAACCCCACCAACTGATGCGGGCCGTGCGCGTCGTATTCCATCACATTGGTAAAGGTGCGGGGTTCGATAGTTTCGGGGTGCGCCGCTTTGAAATGATAGCCCTCAAGGTAACCATCATAGGCGACCTTCCAGTTCGGCCCATGAATCGTCCGGTTCCCGACGTAACTCCATTTGTCCATGCCCTTGCTAGCGACGTCATCCATCATGTCGCCTAAGTACTCGCGAATATTTATATCGCTGTCGGCGCTCAATACCGCAAAAATCATTCCACCCTCTTCATGACTCGGAAATTGCACCAAGTCACGCGCACCCTCGCAAACGTCACCAAACTTTGGTGCATCAGCGATGGCTCTGAGGGAGCCGTCCGACTTAAATGTCCACCCATGATAAGGACAACTGAATAACTTCTGGTTGCCACAGGGCGCTGATGCCAGCCTCATTCCTCTGTGGGTGCAGACATTCATGAGCACCTTGGCGCCGCCATCTTTTTGCCGCGTAATCAGTAGCGGTATACCCAGAATTTCCAGCGTCTTGAAATCTCCCGGCTCAGGAATTTCTTGCGACACCCCCACCAAAATCGGCAGAGATTTGAAGATATCATCCATCTCCCGCTGCCAGATAGCAGGGTCGGTATATTCAGTGGAAGGCACCTCCATCGTATCGGCAGCCCAGTCAGTCGTGCCGTTCTGCACATGCCCCAACAACCTCGCACCCATGCGGCTGTACTGAATTTTTGTATCCACTGCCATTCTCTTTTTCTCCTAACTTGGTCTCTACTGCGGCACGACTCGCTATTCTGGCATGATCAGGTCGCCCACCGAGCTGACCTCGTATCGGCGCACCTCCATATCCAGAATGTCGAGCCCGGCGCAGGCCTGCAAAAATGTGCTCACATGAGGTGTTTTCAGGTGCGCATCAAGGGCAGCCTGTGACGCCCACTGCTCGTTCACCCACACAACACAGGGGTCGGTTACGTCTGCTGCAATACCATACCACTGACACCCCTCCTCTTGCCTTGTACTCTCCACCACTGCTTTGGCAGCCTCGGCATATTTTGGCGCGCTTTCTTGGCTCAACTGAACCCGGACAATAACGCTCACTATGCTCATAATTACCCCTTTCTCGCTTTCATTTTACTTGCCGGCATATAAAATCACCGGCGTGGGCACGTAGGCTGGCGCCCGCGTCTCTCGCCGCGTCAAACTAGATTTCGAAACAGAAAAAGTCAAGCGTGCTTGCTTTTTTCTTTGCGTCTACCTAACCTTGGCCAATTCTGAAACACCCCAACCATTACGCCACAGCGATGTGCGCAGGAGACAGCAGTGGCCAACAGACTCCAGGGAAAAGTCGCTCTTATTACCGGTGGTACCAATGGCATAGGGCGTGCGGCAGTTTATGGCCTCAGCGACGAAGGTGCTCAGGTAGTCTTTACCGGAAACAATGCCGAAGCTGGTGCGGAGGTCGCGGGGGAGACAGGGTCTGTTTTCGTGCAGCACGCGGTGCAAGACGTTGATGGCTGGACCCAAGTCAAGCAAGCGATCCTGCAGCATTATGGTCGTCTGGATATTACCTTCTCTAACGCCGGCACCAATGCGGGAGACAGTGATATCGAAACGGTTGAGATAGACGCCTGGAAGAATCTGATCGATGTCAACCTCACGGGCATGATGTTGGCGATCAAAGCCAGTATAGAACTGATGAAAAACAATCCAGATCAGAGCGGCGGATCTATTATTCTCAACAGTTCGATTAACGGCATTCTCGCACTCGCAGGCGATGTGACGTACTCAACGACCAAGGGCGCCTTGAGACTGTTGACGAAGTCGACGGCTGTGCATCTAGCAAAAACCCAAACGGGCATTCGCTGCAATTCTATTCATCCCGGCGTTATCGAAACGCCGCTGATTCAAGGCGCTATAGCGGGGGCGCCAGACCCCGCTGCGGCCCGCAGCATGCTTGAGGGCATTGCGCCGGTGGGTCGACTGGGCAGTATGGAAGAGATCGTATCGCTGTTGATATATCTCGCCTCGGATGACGCAAAGTTTGTCACAGGCTCGGAGATAGTGATTGACGGTGGCTCAACGGCAGGGCTGCCTGGCGTTTAAGCCGTCATCACGTCAACAACAAAGCGATAGGCCACTATTCGCCGTGTAATACGCTGAAAACACGACGAGAAAACTTCCATTCACCCGCCACCTTCACACACTCGTCGTCATATTGGCCACGGGGCCGAAGCTCAGTGCCATCCTGAGTCACGGCGACCTCGTCGGTGTAGCTACGCATCGTTGCACGATCGCCCTCTACCTTGATCACACCCGGCATCGCCATCATGTTGACAAAAGGAAACATCTTCATCGCCTCCAGCCACGCCGCTACGATAGTTTCTCGCCCCTTGAGGCCTTCCATGTCGAGATGAGGCAACTCCCATATCGCATCCTCGGCCCAGGTAGACCCCCAAGTTTCAGCGTCACGCTGATTAACCCCATCGCAATAACGTTCAAGCAAGGCGCGAATTGCTTGCTGCTCATCAAAACATTGATCGCCCATATGTCCTTTCCTCGTCTTCTCTAACGCTTATTGATTGATCAGTCCGCCGTCGATCACCATTTGCGCGCCGGTCATATAGGTCGAAAGGTCTGAAACCAGAAATAGTGCTGCATCGGCAATCGTCTGAGGCGGGCCCATATATCCCATGGGCACAGCGGCGTTTAACTTCACATACTCCTCGGGATTGTCCACCGAAGACTGTCTTTGCATATTGGTATCAATCAATCCGGGGTGAAGCGTGTTGCATCGAATCCCATCCGCGGCCGTCTCCGCTGCAACCGTTTTCGTGAAGCTAATAACGCCTCCTTTGGCGGCCGCGTAGGCGCTGCAAGCAGGTACACCGACCAATGCTGCCACCGATGACATATTGACGATGGAGCCCTTGACCCCCGTTTCACGCATAAAGGCAACGCCTTTCTGGGTGCCGAGAAACACGCTGGTCATATTCACCAGCATCTGTCGGTTGTAGTCTGCCAACGAAAGTTCCGGCAGTGTTTTTAACACGGCAATCCCTGCATTGTTGATTAACGCATCCAATCTGCCGTGCTCGCTTTGAATAGCCGCCAAAGTGGTATCCCACGCGGCCTCTTCCGTAACGTCCTGCTGCCACGCTTGCGCCTGACCACCGGCGGCGACAATCTCTGCCGCAGTCGTGGCTGCGCCCTCGCCGTCGATGTCAGTCACAATCACTGTCGCGCCCTCATCGGCCAACTTGTGCGCAATGGCGTGCCCTAACCCAGGATTGGATGCACCACCCGTTACCAGACACACTTTGCCATCAACCATGCCCATGGTCTTCTCCTCGACTTTTTGTTTTCAAATAAAGTTGCTTACTCACTTAAATCCTCTCGATTCACGCTACGGATTGTCGGCATCTGCAAGGTAGATACGCTCGAGATGATCTGTCACTGTCTCAATCATGCGTCGAGCTCGCTGCTCGCGATGCGACGAGCGATATGCTACGCCCATACCCTGCATCACAAACTGCACCAGATCGTGCGCTGCCTGCAACGATTTGACCTGTTTCCAATGTGGGAATACGGATCGCACCGTCTTCAAAAATTCACGTTCAAAATCCTGTTCCACTTCACCGATAGCTTTTGCCAACTCCTGATCGGTGCGAGCCGCAGACAGTAATTCCTGATAGGCAACAAAGGACGGCAAATTGACGTACCTCCACGCCGACTCTACCGATGTTCGGATCGCATTCCGCGTCAACTTCTGATCGGGCGAATCAATATCTGTCATCAAGGAGCGATATTCGTTGATTCGTCGAACGTGCAGATAGCCCACAACCGCATTCATCACGGCCGAGCGGGAGGGGAAATGGTGCATCATCGCGCCACGCGAGACACTCGCCTCTTCTGCAATCATGGCTGTGGTAGTGCGGCCATAGCCGTGTTCCACAAAGCAACGCACTGCAGCTTCCAAAATAGCCTGCCGCGTCAGCGCACTTTTTTCCGCTTGCCAACCCTCGCCGATCCGCGCCCCGCTGGCCGTCTTCACTGCCTGCGACCTTGCTCTCCCAGCCATTCTCTTACCGCCAGCTTTCCGTCCGCTCATGGAGATCCCTTGTATCGACGAAGATTACACAGCTGGGCGCCATTTCAGCAAACAATCCAGCTTGCTTTTTTTATGGGCGGTATCCTAGACTGATTTCGCAACGACAACCACCGGGGCCACACCTATAAGGCACTACTGAATTCTCGGTGTACTAACAGCTATGAGGAGTCCTGATGTCTGGAGCCAAGCCGCTGCATCCCGGCCTATTCACCTGGCCTGACCAGAATCCGAGTCTTATGGGAAGTCTCTGCCTCGATTGCGGTGAACACGCGTTCCCAAGTCAGCGCTCTTGCAGAGCTTGTTCCGGACAGAATACCCAAGACGCGGAACTGGGCAATGCCGGTAGCCTGTGGACCTGGACTATTCAGTCGTTTATGCCTAAAACACCCTATCTCACCGACGAGACCCCTGAAACCTTTCGCCCTTATGGTGTTGGCTACGTCGAATTACCCTGCGGACTCAAAGTGGAGAGCCGACTGAGGGAAAATACACCCGACCAGCTTCGCATTGGTATGCCAATGCAATTGGAGATTATCTCGGTGCGCGAAGATGAGAAAGGCAATGAGCTAGTGACTTTCCAATTTTGTGCGGCAAAGGAGGCACATTGATGGATGTTGCAATCGTAGGGTTAGGTCTACACCCGTTTGGAAGAACCGCCACGATGTCGGGTCTCGAACAAGGTGCCGCCGCCGTCAGGGCAGCGCTCGCTGATGCAGGTACCGATTTTAAAGCCATGCAATTCGCCTTCGGCGGTAGCCAAGACGGCGGCAATGCCGACTCGCTAGTCAATCTACTCGGACTGACGGGACTACAGTTCACCAATGTCGCCAACGGATGCGCCACAGGCGGGAGCTCCCTTAACGCAGCCTATTCGGCGATTAAAAGCGGCCAGTACGACGTAGGCTTGGTGGTCGGCTTTGACAAACATGCTCGAGGTGCCTTCAACCCAAAA
>TARA_Y100000385_G_scaffold61946_1_pt1 | contig 11586 bp, 11 predicted proteins | sample TARA_Y100000385 | Tara Oceans TARA_Y100000385 (sample SAMEA2620980) | marine metagenome | biome: marine biome (ENVO:00000447); feature: surface water layer (ENVO:00002042); material: "saline water (ENVO:00002010), including plankton (ENVO:xxxxxxxx)" | depth 5 m
ATGGCAAGGGACAAGACGCCGTGTCAATGTTGATGGAAGCGGTTGAGATGGCTGAAAATCAGTCACCACCACGAGGAGCTGCAAGCCCTTTGAAGCCGGTACATGAACTGGCAGGTGACGTTCTCCTTGACATGGGAGAGCACAAGCAAGCGGCCGAACTATATGAAGCCTCGTTGGGCCGGATGGCTAATCGCCCGAGAGCCCTTTTGGGTGCGGGTAGAAGCTATGCGGGCTTGGGCGATGAGTATAATGCGCGGCAACGGTACCAGGATTTTCATGCTTTATGGCAAGACGATAGCCTTGCGGAAGTATCAGAGGCAAAGGGTTATTTGGGGCTCTGATAATAAAGACGGAATGAGGGTGGGTTGACGAAGAGTTGGTTTACATTTTTCGTTAGCGTACTCTCACCTCTCTTGTACCCCGTCCTGAAGGACATTTGGTTTAGGCTTAGCTGTAGGCTTGAAATAGTGCTAACGTTCCTTTCATTCTCAAATACTTGATAATTATTGGTGGCATTTTATTTGCCGAGAATCTTCGAAAGAAAGGTCATTACTCTGACCTTATATTTTAAACATTATCCTGAGCGTGCCTGCTCACGACTCTACCTAAAGATGTATATGACGATTTTTCCGGCTCGCCTGAGATGGAATCTAAGATAATTATCTAAAGTGTCGATTGGATCCTTAATATGTGATTAGACTTGAGGCTTTTTAGAGATGAAAAATGTTAGATTGCTTCGCGAACGCATTGTCTGGATATGTCTGTGTGCATTGTTTTTGAAGTCATGTGTTTTAAGGGAAGATATCGCCGCCGAGGTTGCCGGGACTTCAGACGAAGGGGTTTGCAGGGGGTGGATGAGAATGACGGAGAATAATTTCCTTGAAAAATATTATAAGTTCGAAATTGACAAAAGAGGCATAGATTGCGCGGTTTATGGAGATGTTTTTGCCAGTAAAGTGAGGGCAGACAAAAGGTATTCCAAACCAATGCGAGCGATTCGGTACAGGTTCGAGATGCTTGCCTCCAGAGTGCGAACCTTATTGTAGATTAATTGCAATGGTCTGAACTCCGGACGCGCATGGGAGAAAGATAGCGAGATCAGAGGCCAGACCTGCGTTTGCTAAACGATGTTACTCTACGATGTAGGCGTCAACAGTTATCGTATTCTCTCTACCATCGAATGAAATCAGGTCTAAATTTTTGCTTCCATCTGAAATATTTACAAAATTACGCATTTTTACTACCGACCCCTCTCTGCTCCAGATCCCACTGAAAATACCGCTCAAGACGGTGTCTTCATCGATAAATCCTCGGCCTTGTCCTGTTACCAGACCGCTTGTTCCGGAAGCGTCTATATGTAATTCATACGTAACATAGACTTTACCGTACTCTCCCATTTGTCCTTCTGCTGTTATAACTGTTGACTCGTCTCGAAACTCGACTGAAGTAACGTTCATTTCCGATCGATCTTGCCGCGCTTCAAATGACGCGCTATGGTGATCGGCGAGTGTGTGGGTCGAAGATAAGACGAGTAAAAAACTTAATAGAGAGAGAGCTTTTTTCATTTTGGGTTCCTTTTTGTAAAAGAAGTATTGGTGAATTACTCTGTAAGCAAGAGAGCAAAGTTTCATAAAGATTATCATAGTGTTGAACGGAAATCATGGAAGGTCAGGGTCCGTCCAGAGTGTCATTCTTAATGAGTAAAGACTGTTGTTTCAAAAGCAGGTTTTTGCGGTGATTTTAGCTCTAAGCGTTATTTGGAAGTCAATTCGGTGCGTTGGTTCGGGGAGGGGTCTTAACATGCATTTACTTTTTAACTATAGCCTTCAAATTTGGTCTCAGAGAAAAACGAGTATTCGAAATTTGCCGAGGTTTTTATTCTTTCCATGTAGCGCCTTGCTTGTGGTTTATATGACCCTCGTGAGTTGTTTCGGGGAAGACTCTGTTGTCCTTAGTCTCAGTGATATTGAGTGGGGAGAAAGGGGTGGGGGTAATGGTTTTCCTGAAGGCCTGCAAACATACCGATTTGCAGAGGACAAGGAGACTGGTGGTATTTCATATTATGCTCGTTTCCCTGCGGGCTCTTATTATCGCAGCCATTGGCATACTCACGATGAAATCGCATTGCTGGTCGAGGGGCGGCTAACGTTTGTGATTGATAACGTTAGTCGCGAGGTTGAGGCCGGAACGTATTTTTTTATACCGGGTGGTCATGCTCATGAGTGGGACATGCGTGAGCAAACAGAAGATATTGTCTTATTAGTGCAGAGGAAAGGTCCGCCAGATTTCCATTTCGCAGAATAAAATTGGCGTGGCGATTTATTCCCTGAACATGTTTATCAATTGGATCGATCAAAGTCATAGGGGAGGGTCTTTATTGATGTCTCGGAGTTGTATTTATCATCGATCTTAAACACAGCGCCATCTTTTGCTATGGCTACCGGTAGAATAGCTAAAAAGTGTCCTCCGGATTCATCGAAACTCTTAGCGATAATTTGATGTTCAGAGCCATCAGTTGAGACTATGTTGTTTCCGGTTTTTGCTTTAGAGTTTAACAAGAACAATCGCTTTTTAGGTGTTCCTCGATAGTACATCCTTGCGACGACTTCCTGTCCCGTGTAGCAACCCTTCTTGAAGTCTATTACGCGTGAGACGTCATAGTTGAGGAGCTGGGGTGTATACTGCTCGCTGATTCTTTCATGGATATGGGCGATCCCGCAGAGGATGTCCTGATTGGTCCAATCAGTTTCGTCTTCAATCAGAGTTTTGGTGAGTTCGGGAGGCAAGCAACCATTTCGCAGCCAGATCTGTTCGCGCGCTAAAACACCTGAAGTGCAGATAGCTGTTGAGTTCTGGTTAGTGATAGCATCGCTCTCATTTAAGGGCTCTCCAGGCAAGTTAATTGATTTTCTCAGGGTATTTAAAGTCTCCGTTTTCTCTGAGATTAATCCGATAGCCAGTAAAGAGGTGTCGAGAGTAATGGATACTTTTGAAAAAACCGCATACTTCTGCAGAGTCGCGTGCAGGATTTTTCCCATACCATCGTTGCATTGCAGTATAATTTCATCTTCTATTTGTAAGGCAATAAAATCAGCGATGACTCTTCCTTTTATGTTGCAAAGAGCGCCACGAATAGCTTTGGTAGCGGTTATTTTCTCAACGTCGCAGGTAACCTGACCTTGCAGGAAGACTCGTGTGTCCTCGCCGCTGATCCGCAGGAAGTCGCGACGGAGTTGAAGAATTTGTAATGACATTTAAATCTCGGAAAATATCCAAGCGTTTATTGTAAGCTAATTTGGTTAAAATTGAGACCTAGACCTTCCGGAAAAACGTAACAAAATTTGTTAATTTTTATACTGTGAGAAAAGCCGAATGGAAAAGCTGAATCCACGAAAAATATTTTGGCATAGTCGTCGCGGAATGCTTGAACTTGATTTGCTACTCGTTCCATTCTCACAAAATATTTTTGCGAGCCTTTCTTATGAGGAGCAACTTCTCTACAGAGATCTTTTGGCTGAAGAGGATCAAAACCTATGGGATTGGCTAGTGATCGGTCAAGAGCCCTCTGAACTGCGTTTTGAGAAAATAATAGACCGTATTCGGATCGAAAATTCTTTCGGAGGTCAAAAATAAGGTCGGATTTTGTTCCTAGTTTCTCATGAGTCTTCCCTACGACCGCTGGTGGGCGTGAGTATTGTGTTTTCAGCTCTGTCTAAGATTTTTGGGTAATCTAAATTGTAGTGCAGTCCTCGGCTTTCTTTCCGCGACAGCGCAGAGTCTATGATTAACGAAGAAACAAGAATCAAGTTTCGAAGCTCGAGTAAGTCATTGGTAACGCGATGTTTTTCGTAGTGTTCCTGAATCTCGCCCTGTATCAATGTTATCCGTCGCTTGGCTCTTTTGAGACGTTCGTTATTGCGCACGATACCAACAAAATTCCACATACACCGACGGAGCTCCTCCCAGTTATGTGCGACTAAAGTTTCGTCATCAGGGTACCTGACGCGACTGTCGTCCCAGGGCCTCAGTGTTCCGCTGAATGAGGTCTGGTCGATTCGGCCTTTGATGTCTCGCGCCGCGGCAAAAGACATTACGAAGCATTCTAGGAGAGAGTTGCTTGCCATTCTGTTTGCGCCGTGAAGGCCGGTGTGACTTGTCTCTCCGATTGCATAAAGGTTTGTAATGTCAGTCATACCGTTACGGTCCACCATAATTCCTCCGCAAGTGTAATGCGCAGCGGGAACTACTGGAATTCTGTCTTTTGTTATATCAATTCCCAGTGTGAGGCATTTTTTATAAATTGTGGGAAATCTTTCGATTATAAAGTTTGCAGGTTTGTCTGAAATATTTAAAAACACACAGTCGCACCCTAAGCGTTTCATCTCATGATCGATGGCTCGAGCGACAATGTCTCGAGGCGCTAATTCCTCTCGATTATCAAACATAGCCATGAAGCGTTTACCATCTGGAAGTTCCAATTTGGCACCTTCTCCCCTCAGGGCTTCCGTGATGAGAAATGATTTAGCGTGAGGATGGTATAGGCATGTTGGATGAAATTGGTTGAATTCTAGGTTCGCTACCCGGCAGCCAGCGCGCCAACCGATTGCGATGCCATCGCCACTTGCTCCATCCGGATTAGAGGTGTAGAGGTAAGCCTTGCTAGCGCCACCTGTAGCAAGAACTACAAATTTACTAGACATCAATTGCACATTCCCTGTGGCTTGATCGAGTACATAAGCCCCCACGCAGGTTTTGTTTAGAAGTTGGGTCTGAGTTATCAAGTCAATCGCAGTGCTTCCCTCGATTAGCTTAATGTTAGGATGTTTTGCTGCTTTTTTCTGTAATGTTTGAAAAATTGCTTTTCCAGTCGCATCAGTTGCATGGATGATCCTGTGATGAGTGTGGCCGCCCTCTTTTGTTAAATGAAGGGAGGCTGGTTGAACCTTTTTGCTGTTGTCTGAATTGGCGCTTAAACCGTCTGCGATCTCAGCCTTGGTTGTGAAGGGGACACCCTGATCTATAAGCCATTCGACAGCCTTTGCACTACCCTCGACGATGTATCTAATTATTTCGGGGTCGCCGAGATTAGCACCAGCCACATAGGTATCACTTGCGTGTGATTCAGTGCTATCGGTTTCGTCCAGGACGGCGGCAACTCCCCCTTGCGCGTAAAAAGTCGCTCCTTGGTGGAGGTCGCCTTTGCTGAGCACTGCTACTGAGCAATGATCAGCAGCGCGCAGCGCGAGTGTTAGCCCAGCAGCTCCGCTGCCGATTACGATCACATCGAATCTGGTATTGTCATTGAGCGCATAATCTACCATAGTAAAGTGTTTTAAATAATTGATATTAATACTAATTTTTATAATACAAGAAATTTTTTCTTTTCAAAGTTGGTCGAGAATCGTATTTTATGTGAATATTGTTCGCATACCAATTAAACCGATTCTAACTTTTTTGAGAACTTTTGCATCTTGATGTTGTCAGATTATCAGATGCATTTGCTTCTAGGTTTTTTGCTCATCGGAGCAGCGTTACAAAACGGAGACAAATGTCGAACGATACGGATCAGCAGCTCGTCAATAGGGTTCTAGCTGGAAATAACTCCGCTTTTAATTTACTGGTACTGCGTTACCAAAGCAGAGTAGCAGGGTTGGTGAGTCGCTTTATTTTTGACAAATCGGAAATAGAGGATGTTTGTCAAGAATCGTTCATAAAGGCGTTTCGGGCAATCGAAACCTTCCGTGGTGATAGCTCGTTTTACACTTGGCTGCACAGAATTGCAGTTAATACGGCTAAAAATCATTTGATTTCGCGGAGTCGTCGCCCGCCCCAAACGGATATAGAGCTAGATGTTGCAGAGACGAGCAACATATTAGTGAATAACGAGGGTCCTGAAGAAACTTTTTCGACAGCTGAACTTAAACTGGTAATAGAATCAGCGATCGATGGTTTGCCAGAAGAGCTGAGAACGACTTACACGCTTCGAGAGTTTCACGGGATGGCGTATGACGACATAACGAAAGTAATGGGGTGTCCTGTTGGCACCGTAAGATCCCGTATTTTTAGAGCTAGAGATTTAATAGACAATAAAATTAAAGATTTCCTAAGCTAGTTTTGAAATAGTGAATATAGGCGAAATCCCATATAATTGGTTCATTGAGGGCGGCAGATGGAAGGCATGGTTTCGACAGATAATGAAATTCTCTCCGCGTTGCTCGACGGGGAGGCAACTGACTTTGAGTTAAGGCGCTTAGTCGCTGATGTTCATAAATCTAAGGAATTGGCAGAAAAGTGGCGTCGATATTCGTTGGTTCAGGACATTATCCATTCTCGCGACGTAATTCCGTCTCTTTCGCTTTCTGATCGAATCGAGGATTACATTGAGAAAAATCCGCAAAAGATTAGGAGAGACTCTCGATGGATGTCTGGCGTTGCGAAGCTTGCGATATCTGCTTCGGTAGCTTTTGCCATTGTTTTTTCGATGCCTTATTTCTTGCCGATTTTGGAAGAGACGCAGTCCATAGTCTTAAACTCTTCCTCAACAATAGAAGAAAACAATAATATTAGTTATTTAGAGTTGTATTCTAAATCTGAACATCGGATTGATCCTGCCGCCAAAAAGCGCTTAGATGATTACATATCAAGGATCAATTTTAACGGTGGAGTAACAGAGACTACCGGCCCGTTACCAATTGAAGCTTTGAGAGACTCTCCATTGTATCGACTCGTTAATGACACAGTCGACTTCCCGAGCCGGTAGGTTTGTTCTGGCCACTGAACCAAGTAACACCGGTGGTTGATCTGGCGAGAATGTGTCAGCGTTGTTATAGATAGTTCAAGAAGCAGTGGCCCACTAATTGCGCGCTATCCCAAGTGGTACATTACAGATAACTGCTGAAGATGTTCATTTTATGCTTCAGTCAGACTGAGCTCTTGAGATACTTTTGACCGATCAACAGTTGAGAACAAAATTATGAAAAACCTCTACAGTGCATCCAAAGGCACTTTCCTCTCTTTTTTATGCGGTGTTTTTCTTATCGCAAAGTTAAATGGGGCAGAACTCCCAAACTTTGCGGACTTGGTTGAGAAGCACTCCGCGTCTATTGTGGAGATTTCAACTCTGCGAAATGTGGAAATGCAAGCCTCGGGGGAACGCGGAAGTATAGACGAGCTTTTGAGGCAGTTCGGTCCTGGAGGAGTTCCAGGAGAGGATTCAGGGCAGGTTCCATTGAGAACCCCGAGGCGCGCTGCAGTCGGTTCGGGGTTTATCATCTCCAGTGACGGATTCGTAATTACAAACAATCATGTTGTTTCTGGTGCTGATGAAATAAGAGTGCACCTAAACGATCGGCGAGTTTTTGATGCTGAAATTATTGGGTTGGACGAGCCATCTGACATTGCCTTACTTAAGTTAGATGCGGAGGCACTTCCGTTCGTGGATTTTGGCGATTCGGATGCTGTTCGCGTCGGAGAATGGGTCTTAGCCATCGGGTCTCCTTTTGGACTTGAGTTTTCGGCCGCGGCGGGGATCGTCAGCGCAAAGGGTCGATCAGTTCCCGGGCGATCGAGTTACAACTATATGGCTTTTATCCAGACAGATGTTGCAATTAATCAAGGTAACTCAGGTGGCCCGTTATTTAATTTACAGGGTGACGTAATCGGAATAAATTCGCAGATTATCAGCAGCACTGGTGGTTCTAACGGGATTTCTTTTTCAATACCAAGCAATGTTGCAATGAACGTCATTTCGCAGTTGAAAGAAGTCGGACGCGTGGAAAGAGGGTTACTTGGGGTCAGAATGAGAGAGGTAGATTCTGCCCTCGCTGAAATATTTGACATGGACATACCGAGAGGTGCCTTCGTCGACGGGGTGATGCCCGGAAGCCCAGCAGGTGATGCAGGTATAAAAAACGAAGATATTATTGTTGGTTTCAATGGTCATGACATTGAATATTTTACAGATCTTCCTTTTTATGTGGGTCAGTATAGGCCGAACACAGAGGCGGAGCTAATCTATTACAGAGGGGGAGTTCAGCAGAAGACGAGCGTTGTTTTAGGTAGCTCTCCGACAAATGAAGGCGTCGGTTTCAAAACCTCGGTCCAGCCAGCAAGGGTCAATCCGCTGGGTTTTCTGGTAGAAGAGCTCAGCGAAGATATCAAAGAGGTGGCCGGAATTGAAGGTGTAAGGATTGTGAAATTAAACCCCGGGCCTGGCGCCGAAGCGGGTCTCCGCGAGGGAGATGTTGTGGTGGCGCTGAATCGAAGCGAAATTTCATCTGTTGAAGGTTTTGCTCGGGTGACCGAGTCTCTTCCCCGAAGCGGTTATATCCCAGTAAGAGTTGTGCGCGAGGGTCAAGGCACCACTCTTGCCCTAGAGCTTGCTAAATGAACGATGTGCGAATTTTTAATATTTTTAAGAGTTGCTTGGAAAATTGAATATTTTACGTGAGATTTTTTTGGACTGACAGTCCATTGGAGTTGGTGTAAGATCCTGTCTTCCGCGGAACTCTTTCGCACCTAACGGTTATAATTGGCGAATAGTCTCTTGACTGACCTCGAACACATTCGTAATTTCTCGATAATCGCTCACATCGATCATGGGAAATCTACGCTGGCCGATCGTTTTATTCAGCGCTGTGGTGCTATTTCGGAACGCGAAATGGAGGCTCAAATTCTCGATACGCTAGATATTGAGAGAGAGCGTGGTATTACCATTAAAGCCCAGAGCGTTACCCTCTATTACAACGCACTCGACGGCAACCGTTACCAACTAAACTTCATTGATACCCCCGGCCACGTGGACTTTACTTACGAGGTATCCCGCTCACTCGCCGCATGTGAGGGAGCTTTGTTAGTTGTTGATGCAGGTCAGGGGGTTGAGGCTCAATCAGTGGCGACATGTTACACCGCAATTGAGCAGGGACTGGAAGTGATACCGGTTTTGAACAAGATGGATTTGCCTCAAGCGGATCCTGAGCGTGTGAGGATAGAAATCGAGGAAATTATTGGGATAGACGCTCAAGAGGCTGTTTGTGCAAGTGCAAAAAGTGGTCTAGGGATAGACGATATTTTAGAAGATATTGTTACTCGAGTTCCAGCTCCAATTGGTGACCGCGCGTCGGAATTACAGGCTTTAATTATTGACTCTTGGTTTGATAATTATTTGGGTGTGGTCTCGCTCGTGAGGGTTGTAGCGGGTAAACTAAAAAAGGGCGATAAGATAATACTTAAGTCGATTGGGAAGGTTCATACAGTTGACAGCGTTGGTGTGTTCACTCCTAAACGTCATGAAATGCCTTCTCTTTCGGCGGGGGAGGTTGGTTTTATTGTTGCCGGAGTTAAAGAAATCTTAGGCGCGCCAGTCGGAGATACCATCGCTCTTGCAAACAATCCAGATGTTGATGCCTTAGACGGTTTTAAGCGAATACAACCTCAGGTTTATGCCGGTTTATTTCCGGTTTCATCTGAGGATTTTGAAAGCTTTCGGGATGCATTGAGTAAGCTGACGTTGAATGATGCGTCACTTTTGTATGAGCCTGAAAATTCAGATGCGCTTGGGTTTGGTTTCCGTTGTGGTTTTCTGGGCATGTTGCACATGGAGATTATTCAGGAACGTTTGGAGCGTGAGTATAACTTGTCGCTGATAACAACTGCTCCGACGGTCATATATGAGGTGCTCATGACTAACGGAGATGTTGTGATGGTTGACAGTCCATCGAGGCTTCCAGCGGTCGCTTCGATAGAAGAAATGCGCGAGCCAATTGTAGTTGCTAATATCTTAGTCCCTCATGAATATTTAGGAAATGTTATTACACTTTGCGTGCACAAAAGAGGTGTTCAAAAAGATCTTCAGTTTGTGGGTAAGCAGGTGTCATTAAAATACGAATTGCCTATGAACGAAGTGGTTTTGGACTTTTTCGACCGGCTCAAATCGACCAGCCGAGGATATGCGTCGTTAGACTACCAATTTATACGTTTTGAAAAAGCTCAGCTCGTTCGTCTTGACGTGTTGATTAACGGTGACCGCGTTGATGCACTTGCGCTAATCGTCTTTCGAGACCATGCAGAGAGCAAAGGAAGAGTACTGGTAGAAAAGATGAAAGAGTTAATTCCTCGACAGCTTTATGATGTGGCTATTCAAGCTGCGATCGGAGGAAAGGTAATAGCAAGACAGACAGTCAAGGCCTTAAGAAAGAATGTTACGGCAAAGTGTTATGGTGGTGATATTACTCGGAAAAAGAAGTTATTAGAGAAGCAGAAAGCGGGTAAAAAAAGAATGAAACAAGTAGGTAATGTGGAAGTGCCTCAAGAGGCATTTTTAGCGGTCCTTAAAGTAGATGGATAGGTTCTTGAACATAAGACACGGTTAGTTTCTTTACAGCTAACAAAGAGAAAATTTATGGATATAGATATGTCGTTGGTGCTTGTGTGTCTTGTCGCGCTTTGTGGTGCGATCTGGTTCTTTGACCACCTTTTTTTATCCGGTGCGCGGACAAGAGCCGGAGAAAAATATTTAGAAGGCCATGGTTCCAGAGTTGCAAAAACTGTTCGTGAAGCGGAGCTTGAGGAAATATTAAAACAACCTATTTTTACTGAGTATGCAAAATCATTTTTCCCAGTGCTGATGTTTGTTTTGGTTCTGCGTTCGTTTTTATTTGAACCCTTTATGGTTCCCACAGGCTCGATGATACCGACTATTAAAATTGGAGACTTTATTGTTGTAAATAAATTTGCTTACGGATTACGGCTGCCGGTAATTGGAACAAAGATTTTCGATGTTTCAGATCCTCAGCGTGGGGAGGTAATGGTTTTTATTCCGCCTCATGAGAATAAATACTATGTAAAGCGGGTCGTTGGACTGCCAGGAGATACAATACGATATGAAAATAAAGCTTTGACGATTAATGGAGAACCCATAGATAAAGAATATGATTCAAATATTGCGATACAGTATGGTGAGAATTCACTGAATGGGACTTTGCATAAGGAAATTTTAGGAAGTGTTTCACACGTTACTCAGTATATCGACTTGGTCCCCGCGAATCGTGGGAGAAATTCATGGATAGTGCCACCAGGACATTATTTTATGATGGGTGATAATCGAGATAATAGTATGGATAGCAGGGTTTGGGGAGTAGTCAGCGAAGACAAAATAGTTGGACGTGCGTTTGCCGTTTGGATGCATAAGGACGCCGGTTTAAATTTGCCTACTTTTAGTAATAACCGAATGCTTGAGTAGTTGCGAATGCCTGAATTGCAGAAACTGCAAGTGATATTAGGTTATCACTTTAATGATCTTAGCCTGCTTAAGCGCGCACTTACACACCGAAGTTGCAATAGAAGTCATAACGAGCGGTTAGAATTTTTGGGAGACGCTTTATTGGGCTTCCTAATCGCTCGCAGGATCTATCAACTATATCCCGACCTCCATGAAGGTGATTTAACTCGGATTCGTTCAACGCTTGTCAATAAAGAAGCTTTAGCTATCACAGCCAGAGACATAGGAATTGGTGACCATCTTTATTTGGGTCTGGGGGAAGCAAATAGTGGTGGGCGAGACCGTGACTCTGTCCTGGCAGACGCTGT
>TARA_Y100000385_G_scaffold290579_1_pt1 | contig 11584 bp, 10 predicted proteins | sample TARA_Y100000385 | Tara Oceans TARA_Y100000385 (sample SAMEA2620980) | marine metagenome | biome: marine biome (ENVO:00000447); feature: surface water layer (ENVO:00002042); material: "saline water (ENVO:00002010), including plankton (ENVO:xxxxxxxx)" | depth 5 m
TTTATGAGTCAGATGAAGCTAAGCTAGAAGCAGTGTATAATCAATTGCATGATCTTAATGAATTCAACGATGCAAAGAACTATAAAACCTACGATGAACTTAAAACTAAATTAGCCCGAGTTCTAGGTGAGGAATCATCAATGGGTGCACCGACTATGAGACAAGAATCTCAAATGCACACACCAGCTCCGCAGCCTGAATATAAAGTTGCCGAGCCAATCACAGCCGAAGAAGTTAATCTTCAAAGTGATGATGATACAATGTCTTATTTTGCTAAACTAGCACAAGAAGACTAAACTAACCGTGTAAATTAGCCATCGCTCTTTGTACTAGTGGATTATTTGCGTCAAATGAGTTTGCGCCTGATCCAACAAGAGCGGTGGTTGATTGTCCAAGATTAGTAACAGAAGCATCAACAACAGGTGCGTTAACGCTTGGGGGTGTTGTTGCTTTAGTTAACTCATTCGGATTAATAGACGGTGAAACGCTTTTAGTTAAAGGCCTTAAAGCGTCAAGTTGAGATTGAATAAACCTTTTTTCTGAAGGCACTGTTGTAAATCTTTGTTGAGCTTCTAATGCTTTTATCTTTATCTTAATATCAGATTGACTTGAATCAGTAACTGAATCTTTTGCTTGCAGCTGTCTTTCCAAATCTTTTCTTATCACTTCGATTTTTTTGAGTACCTCTTTTGATTCAGCGGTTCTCGCAGCTAAAATTTTAGTTATTTCCTGGTGCAATCTAAAAGGATCATCGGCATCTGCTAAAGTAGATTCTTTTCCAAACCCTAGAGTCGAAGAAACTGTAGCAGTTCTACTCATATCAATACCTTGCTCTGCAGCAAACTTCTTCATACGCTCCAATCTTCCTGATTGTGAAAAGCCTTTACTTACTTCGTTAAGCTCTTTAAAAAGCGGTTTTGATTTTGCTATGTCTGCTTCGGCAGCTCTTTGTGCCGCTAAGTCTTCGGGTTTCATCATCTGATCTATTGACAGATTTTCAGCATCTGTTGTTACAAAATCAGGAAATATTTTGTTAATATAATCTTTAGCGCTGTTAGCAATACCTGACATTAATTCATCTATTTTATTGCGAAGAGGATCCATAAATTTATCCGCTTTTTTCCTAAACTCATCATCAGTAAAGTACTTAAAAGCAAGTGTTGTTATCGCGCCAGCGGCGAGTACTAATATACCAGCCGGCCCTAGAAAAAGAGGCAAAATCTTTGCTATAATTTTTGGTGCAAGTAAAGCCAATCCGGTTAGTGCGCCTGCTCCTATTAAAGCTTCTGGATCAGTTCCCTTTATTTCTTTATCAGTAATATCACTAAGTATCTCAGCAATTTTATCTCTTGATGCTTCACTAAAAATTGCACCAATAACTGCGCCTAATATACCACCTTTAACACCTCCGAATAGAAAACCGAATGCTCCACCCATAGCACTCCATTCGGTAACGTTAGCCAAAAAATCGCTACCTGTCATCTTTTTAACTTGTTCACCTAATTCATCTGCAAGTAAAACACCTAGAAGAGCAGGTATACCACGCTTAAGTAAACCTCCGACCATTCCTGCTGCAAATGGTATAAGATTACCTAAATCGAATGAAGAAGCTTTTCCGCCTTCTTTGCTATCAAGCTTTCTAGCAACCTTAGTTTGTTTCTTTGCTTCACGCTCTGCCTCTAGATCATCGCCATCTTCACTTTGTAACATCGTTATAAATGTATCAAATGACTTACTCAGCTGCTTAACACGATTCTGAGTTACCATTTGTTCTTCTGTAATAGCTACAGTTTGTTCTCGTAAAGTGTCATTAATATTTGCTAGCGTAATAGTCATGTGTTATTTGCTGCTTCTTTTTCTTTAAGATGCTCTAACAATAATGTTAGATACACTTCCCTCTCCCATGGCATCATATTATCAATTTCAGTTAGAGAATAATTAAAATGTTGTAACAATTGAAAATTAGTTCTATAATAATTTTCTAATGATTCATGTGAGAGGTTTACGAAAAAAAATCTTGCAGTCCCTCCAATTTGTTTTTATTAATGGCGTTACAGGCTTCACATGTATATTCATAGTCTAATGTTATTTTAGGAATTGTTTCTACAAAGTGTCTTACTTTTTCAAATTGATCAGTAGTTAGAGAATTAATAAATCTTTCTATCTCTTCACGTGATTCATCCTTTATAGAAAGAAATTCATCTTTTGTCATAACTCCATCAATACATGCTGTAATCATTTCAAATACAGATTCAACATTAGCTCCATTTGTAGTAATATTAGTTTGAGTAATGAGATCATAATATGTAGGGTATTTCATTTTAAGATGAATATCTTTTGTAATTTCTACACTAATAGGATTTACTTCACCTTCCAATTTTATGTTTTCTAAATTTAACTCAATATCATTTTCATGACTACAAACATTACATTTTCCATTTACGTTTACTTTTTCTCCTACAGATTTTGATCTTACTGTAGTAAAAATATAGTCAGCATCAAAGGTTGAAAGCTTTGATACATCCATTTCTTTTTCTAAGCAAGCAGAAATGCACTGTAAAATAGAATTAACAATTTGCTTTTGATCTTGTGATTCGTATGCAATTAATAATACCTTTTGTTCTTTTACGAGAAAGGGTCTATAACTTACAGTTTCTCCGCTTGATGGTATAACTAATTCATACTGTGGTGTTTCATTCAAACGCGGAAGCGCCATATTCTACTCCTATGATAAAAAATTAGTCAAGCTGCCTAATCCACCGGTTAGTCCACCAGTAGCTTGAATCCAGCCTTGTCCGCTTGACGTTGTTTCCCAATTTGTATATGATAACTGTACACCTATTTGTACAAGCCCATCCATATCGTTGTTTAATTCAACAGCCTGAACTGTTGTAGGAAATGCATCTTTTAATCTTACTGAATAAACAGATCCACCGCCTAGTCCTATATTAATTTTAATCGGTCCAGCCGAAGTACCGATATTCTTAATTGGTTTGCGCAATTGATGTATCTTTACATCTTTTGCATAATCTTTCTTATAACCTGCAATATGTCCATTTTCATTAAGTGTATATTTTCTCCACTCATCAAAATACTTTCGTGTGCCATAATCATTAAGTGCATAGAAAGTTAATGCTACATCGTCAACGGCATAACCATATGCAACTTTTTGAAACTCCATACCAATACGACGTTCATGCGTTAATATTTGTTTACCGGGCAATGTTGCTGATGAACATAATAAGTTAAGATCTCCACCACCAGAACCAAGACCGATACCACTTGTAAGAAGTGAAGTAAGTGAACCAAGAAATCCACCACTACCAGAAAAGTTTGTAGGTAACTCAACTAAAAATTGGTTGGTTCGAGCAAAACCGAGTTTAGATGATGCAAGAGATTTAATTTGGTCTATGCTACTCATATTGCTTTCCTTGATTGTGTATATACATTTGATGCAGATGACTTTTCGAAATCAGCTGTTGGTAAGAATGTTGCTATTTCCCATTCAGGAGCCGATACTCTTGCAAGTCTAGATTTTACGTGTGCAGTCAAATAATGCTTATAGCATGGTTTGAAGTATTTCATTTTGCTTGATGCTTGTAATAATTTATAAGATACTTGAAATCTGGTAGACTCATCGTATTTATTATTATTTGTAATATCAAGTAGCGCATCAAGCAGTTTAGCCCTTAATACATTTGGCAAATAGTGTAGATTCAAACCATAGAATCCTTTTTCTGCCGGTCCCACAATAATTGCTAAAGGAAATCTATCGTAGTAAGGCAGAGTTTCCTTATGTTTTGGATCATAGAAAAACATATTCATAGATCCAATTAAAGGATTTTGTCTATTCACAAGTTTCACTTGTTCATCTTGCAACAAATCATTGCGATTTACTCTTCGCATCTGTTGTGCTTTTTTCCGAAACCAGTCTTGTGCCTCTTTTGTACGAGGATTAACACCAGCACGAAACGCTTCATATTCTAATTTTGCAAATAAGTTACTCATGCAACTATTTATATCTTTTTCTTAGGCTTTTTGCGATATGGCTTTAATGGTTTTAATGGCTTTAATTTACCCTTTTGGTCTTTCATAATACCCATTGACTTTAAAGTGTTCTCTGTCCATATTTGAAACTCCCATCCTCTATCTTTGGCAAAGGAATTAGCCGCTTCCCACTTATTCATATTCTTTACATATGTCATTGCTTCGCCAATATACCTTTTACTCTTATTGGCATTTTTAGGAGGTTCAGTTTCTTTGGCAGGTTTTATTTCAACAAGTATTGTTTGACCATTGTTAAATGTAATCTTAAGATCTACGAAATATCTATGGTATCTTTTATCAATATCCCAAAAATAAGGTACGACTGTTTCTTCTGATGACCAATGTTTTATATCATCATTACGATCACACCACAAGAAACAAAGCTTTTCCCAATGAGAACGATATGTTACTTTATCAGGATCACCTCTGTATTTCTTTAGATTCTTTGGTACGTACTTTCCAGAATATGCCATTTTTTGATATAAATAGTGTTGTAATTTACTAATTGTATTTATAGGAAGTAAAATGGCACGAGAAGATGGACCAGGTAGCAGTGATTTTGGCACAACCGCCGCTTACAAGAAAAAACATAGTACTGAAAAAAATGTGCAAAGTCTTGGTAGTGTAAAAAATGAAAATGCTACTAGGTCAACTGAAACCATTCAAAAAGAAAATTTTAGCCCGGCGCCTACAGTATACAAATATCCTTTAGATGGTGCAGCAGATTTTCCGGCAATGATGCAATTTAAAGTTCGAACTGTTGATGCATATACGGTTGATACCGCTGAATACGCGCAATATTATGATGCTCCTTTAATAACAAAGGGGTGGAATGCACTTACAAAAAGTGAGGCTGTTCAAGATCAAGAAACAGTTGAAGAAGGCGATTTTGCGACTACTACCAATAATGATGGTGACTTTGATGATGCGGAAGCAGAAGATACCGCTACCGGTTCGGTAAATCAATTTGAATTAAATAGACCGCCCGCAAAGCGCGGTTCGGTAAATCAATTCGAACTGAATAGAGTTGCTAGTGCAAAGGCTGAAGAAGCGAGTAAACAGGATCGTAATCCTCGTAGAGACGGTGCAACGGGATTAAAAACTATGGATCCTGTAAATCCAGTAGTGATTAGAATTTATATGCCACAGTCTCTTGTTGTAAATGATGATATATCATACAATCAAGAAAATCTAGGTACGCGAGGATTAGTTGCATCTGCTGCAATGAATAACGGATCAGGAATACTTGGAGCTATAGGAAACGCAGTTGCCGAAGGATTAGAAAGTGTTTTTAATTTAGCAACTGGACAAATTACAAGAGATACTGCAAATGTTGCTGCAGCACGTATATCACAAAAGATACCTTCTGCAGGATTAAGAGCAGCAGCGTCGACTGCCCTGCAAACCGGTGTCAATCCTGGTACAAGGATGATATTTGACAGACCGAATATTCGTCAATTTACTTTTCAATTTAGATTTATAGCCACTTCTGCAGCAGAAGCTTCTCAAGTAGAAAATATTATTAAATCATTTCGTACAGAAATGTATCCGGAAGCAATCAATATTGCTGAAGGTATACCTGCTGGATATAGATTCCCTAATTTGTTTGAGATATCTTTTAAGTTTTTAAATTCACAGGCAAAATTTCCAAAGATACAATTAGCATATCTTCGAAGTTGTCAAGTAAATTATAATGGAAGTCAAATGGCTTTTCATGCCGATGGTCAACCAACAGAAGTAGATATGACTTTGATATTCCAAGAGTATCGCGCTCTAGCAAAACAAGATATTGAAAGAGGTTACTAATGTTATACTTTCGCAATTTTCCTAGAACAGCATACTACTTTGGTAATAACAAAGACTTAGGTGGCGAAAAACTATCGTACGAAGTATTTCAGGATATTTCTCGCTATTCAGATATCATTGATCAAATTAAAGACAACGTAAGTTTTTATCGTACATACAATATTCAAGAAAATGATAGACCTGATCAGGTGTCGTTTAAACTCTATGGTAGCCCACAGTTTCACTGGACTTTTTATCTTCTTAACGATCACCTAAGATCAAGAGGATGGCCTCTTACACTTAATCAATTGGAGGATCAAGTAAAACAAGATTTTCCTCATAACGTTATACGCACTAAAACTCCTCTTACAGGAGTATTGCTTGTAGGGCAAACTGCATCCGGAGGAACATCAGGTACTAGAGGTGAAATTCTTAGAAGAAATCTAGATCTCGGTCAAATCGTTGTAAATTCACCAAACCCCTTTATTCAGGGTGAAATTGTAACAAACGTAACAGTTGACTTAGAAATACCTGGATCAATTACTGCTCATGGAGTAATGAACGAACATCTAGCAACGCATCATTATGAAGACGGTGATGGCAATTATGTTGATATTGATCCAAGCCAAGATGCTCCCGCGATCTATACAGAAGTAACACACTTCGATAGATATGTAAGAAAAAACAATGAGTTAAAAAGTATCAAAGTTATTAAACCTGATCTTATCAATGAAGTATCTTCTGCTTTTTTCCAATCAGTTAGAAGCTAATTATGGCACAAACAAAAGGAAAACAAGGTTACGTACTCGAGTCTGTAATTATTAATTCGTCTCGTATGCTAGAGCCTGTTGATATTGCTGGAGTGGTTTCTGATATGGAAATCTTTGAGCATATAGATTTACCATATATTACAGGTCAAATTGCTTTTATTGATACGTTAAGACTTTATGATAGAATTGATATTCAGGGCGCTGAATTTTGTACAGTAACATTTAGAAATTCTGAAGCCGAAGGAGCTTTTGTAGAACATAGATTTGTTATTGATAAAATTATAACAAATAAAAAAGCAAATGAGCAAACAGACTTAGTAATGCTTCACTTAGTTGAAGATATACTTTTTCTTTCTAATTTAAAAAATGTGAACAAATGCTATCAAGGTAGTCCGGATAAAATCATTACAAAGATTGCAGAAGAATGGTTAGACTATGAAGTAGAAGAAATTTATTCTGATGTTTTTCAAAAGAAGATGAAGGTCATTGTACCTAACCTTACTCCGGTAGATGCCATGACATGGATAAAAAATAGAGGTACAACGACCGAAGGGTTTCCTACATATCTTTTTTCTTCATTTACGCAAAATAAATTAGTATATGCAGATCTTAAAACTATGATTGAAGCTGAGCCAATTAATAAAACATCTCCTTTCATACATGGACCTACAGATCATGACTTAGAAAAGTCATCATTTAGACTTGTTCCAATAAAAGAATACTCTATAGAAAATGCAGAAGACATGTATGGTTTAATAGCTGATGGGTTAATATCAGCAGAGCATCATTTTATTGACACTCATAATTTCAAAGATTATGCATGCAATCATAATATTATCGATGATGTTATAGGAAATATGATAGAGAGTAAAATAAGAAATCAAGAACCGGCGATGGCTTCGAATTTTATATTTAATGACGTTGAACTGCAAAATCAAAAGTCGAGAACAATTACACAAATATCAAGCGCTGGCGCATATGATGATGGTACAAATAGATATGTATCTTATGATGAAGATGAAAATACAGGTCATAAGAAGAAGGTAGCATCGAGGAGTCTTAAAAAACTTTTACGTAAATCTCCGATAACTATACGTTTAGATGGTATGGGGTTTATTAATTCGGAAGGTCATTACACGACAGGTAACGTAATAAGAATTTTATTTAGTGCTAATAGACCAATGGATCTTGGAGACTTAAAACTTGATCTAAAAAAATCGGGAGATTATTTGATATACGGGGCAAAGCATTCATTTGCAGGTAATAGATATCAAATACATCTAAATTGTGTAAAGCTAACTAACTACACAGATGATAATCCATTGAAGGTAATAGGATGATACCTAAAACATATAAAGAATATTACGGAGATGAAACTCGTTGGTTCGTAGGAGTCATTAAAGATATTAATGATCCTGTAGAATTAGGTAGAGTGAAAGTAAGAATCTTTGGTATTCATACAGAAAATGTGAGTGATATTTCTGACGGTGATTTACCATGGGCTCAAGTGGCTGTACCTATCACTGAAGGTGGTAGTTCTGGTATTGGTACAAATGTCGGGCTAAAACCGCAAGCACAAGTATACGGTATTTTTTTAGATGGTAAAAATTCTCAGCTACCTCTTGTACTTGGTTCAATACCTAAATTTGAAAGAAATTTAAATTTACAATTAAATCCTTCTAGTGCTGTACCTGATCAAGCACAAAAAATTCCAAAGGTTATACCTGGTGGTATTAATGCAGATAATGAATATCTTGTAGGAGCTACAAACGCAGAAAAAGCATTTAATTTCTTTTTAACTCCTGAAGGTGGAGGATTTACGCCAGCTCAAGCTTGTGGTATTCTAGGTAATTTTTGGATTGAATCAGCAGCAAATATTACAGGTGATCTTAATACAAAAGCGGCATCTGCTCCACCTGAGAGATCATTTGGTATTGCGCAATGGAATTCAAGTTCAAATGCAGGATATCGATATCAAAACCTTGTAGAATTTTCTGGAAGAAAAAACTTACCATGGGATACATTATATCCACAATTGCTTTTTACTGTTCATGAACTATATGAATCAAAAAAATATTATCGTTTAAATGATTTAAAAAGAGCAACTACACCTGAGGAGGCATGTATTATATTTGAAGATAGATTTGAAAACCCAAAGGAAAAAGGACAAATTGCTAGGCAAAAAGTAGCAAGAGATTTTTTTAGGACATTGGCGTCATGACAGAAGAACTAATTAAAGCGGCAAGAACTGCAATGCGCAATCAGATGGCTCAGGCACAAGGCGCCAGTGAGCTTGAAAAAGAAGGTCTTGCACTTGCTGAAAAAATGATGGAACAAGCGCTTAAAAAAGATGCAACTATATCTGAAGATATGGGTAAAGAAGTATTAGGATTTATATCAAAAGCTGCTAGTGTAAAGAAAAGAGGCGCAAATCCTAAACCTGATCCTACACCAGCGCTATCAGGACCGAGTGCCGGTAAAGGTAATACTCAAACAGCCACACAAAAAGCTGCACTTGATGTTCTTACCGGTAAAACGTCAATATCCTCAACTGTAGTAAAAAAAGTACTTGCTCCTGGAAATATAGAAGGTATAAGACAGGCTAATAAAGATGGATTTCAACTAACAGAAAAAGAAATTAATCAAAAATTTGACAATGCCGCAAAGCAATTAGAAATTAATGCAAATGATCCTGCAGTAAAAGAAAAATTTAGACAGCTAGGAATCGATTCTGCTACGTTTACAGGTCTCACCGGTAATCTTCAATCTGGTATTTCAGGCTTAGCTGCAAATAATATTGGAGCGCAAGTAGTAACTGCACAAAAGAAAATGGCATCAAATCAAATGGACCAGCTTTCTAATCCATTTGGATCTTTTAAATCAAAAATAGATGTACCTTCATTGAATGTAAAAGCCGGTGATCCTTTAGCACCAGGTTCAGATCTTATTAGTAAGATGCAAAGTAAAACTGGATTTTCACCGGAATCTCTTGCAGCTAAAAACCCATTTGGATCTATGGGTGTAGACTTTGGAAATATTCAAGGTTCAATTGCATCTTTAGCCAAAGGTGGACCTGTTAGTAAAGATCTTGGTTTAAATCTACCTTCTATTAATAGCGATGCTAGCATTGCCGCTTCTGGATTATCTCCTGACCAAATACCAGATATTATTAATAAAGGAGGGTTTACTAATCTTGCAGAAACTGTGAAAAAGTCAACAATAATTCCTGATAATATTCAGCCTTCAACGCCTGTAGAAGAAATTGGAGTGCCAAGTAATAGACCTGTAGAAGAAGCTGTTTATACGACAGCTCACACATCAGAAGAAATTGAGCTAGAACTCGGTGCAACGAAAAGAGATATAGGTATTTTTGTTATAAGTTGGCTTGCAACTACTTCTGATGAAAGAGTAGAAAGCGCGCAAAAACTTGATGAAAAAGTAATTAAGAAAAAGGGATTTTCAGCAAACATTCATTATCTTATTTTAAGAGATGGCACCGTTGAAAGAATATTAAATACTGAGACATCGCCTCGAACAGATCCAGCAAAGACAGCAAAAGCTGTAGCGGCAAATGCAGGTAGGGTTTCGGCTGTAGTAAATTTTGCTGCAGCTCTCGATTCAGTATATCAAAATTCAATTAATATTTGCTTTGATGCGGGTTATACATGTACTGAAGCAGAAAAAAATGAAAAGTTTCTAAGTTCTCAAAGCATTACAACTGAACAAATGGATTCTTATAGAATGATTGCTGAAGCGGCTGTAAGAGCTTGTCCTGGAGCTGGACATATTGCTAAAGAGTTATTAGTAGAAACGCTTTTTAAAGAGGTTGGGATTAGTGTTAATTCAAGTTTGGCAAGACTGGGACCAGGATTTAATGCTGATAAATATAGAGAAAATTTAATGATTGGTGCAGATACAAATAAAGATGTGTTACCTCAAGAATAAATCAGGAACAAAAGTAAATGACAGATGTAGATGATTTTGAAGATATTTCGGCAGGTAAAAGGCCTACAGACGGATTTGAAGATTTCCAAGGTGCATTTCCTTTAAGGCAATATGCAGGAAAACAATCTACAAATCTTGAAGCGCGCGGTATTGAAGAAAATAAAATACCATATGGTGGTGGTGATAAAGGAATAAACTTAGAATTACTTGATCAAACTTCTTCCGAATATCCTTTTAATCAAGTGCGAAGAACAATAGCTGGTCATGTTACTGAATTTGACGATACACCTGGTCGTGAAAAAATTCTCATTAAACATAAGAGTGGTACAGGCCTTGAGTTTCAACCTGACGGTACAATTCTTTTATATAGTTCTAAGAATACAGTACGTGTTACAGCAGGTGATGAGAAAGTTATTATCGAAGGTGATGGTGATGTAACATACCACGGTAACCTTAAGTTAAGAGTTGATGGTAATTTTGATCTTGATGTCGGCGGTGATTTTAATGTTACTACACACGGCGATAAATTAGAAGATATAAAAGGCGGTATTCGACAGGACGTTAATGGTAATATACAATCTTTAATCAACGGTAATGTCACTACACAAATTACAAAGAATGAAACGCGGGTTGTGCACGGTGATCAAGACTACTTTATTAAAGGTAATAAGTCGAATCTTGTACAAGGCGTATTAGAGAATTTGTCAAAAGACGTTATGCGTATGACGTCTGAATCTCAAGCAGTTATGTCTTCTCCTGATATTAATATTGGTGCTACTAGTTTATCTGTATTCGGCGCTGCTGGTACAATAGGCGGTGATCAAATAGTCTACTATGGAACTACAGCACATATTGATCGTGTAAATTCTACATCTATGCATGCCGCTACATTTCATGGTGATCTTACTGGTAGAGCAGATGAGGCGATTGCATCTGATACTGCAGTATTTGCATCAAAAGGCGGCGGACCCGGTGGACCAGACGGTTGGACAAACACTAGCACAACAGCAGCTAATGTAACTACAACAGAATTTACA
>TARA_Y100000385_G_scaffold120007_1_pt1 | contig 11572 bp, 12 predicted proteins | sample TARA_Y100000385 | Tara Oceans TARA_Y100000385 (sample SAMEA2620980) | marine metagenome | biome: marine biome (ENVO:00000447); feature: surface water layer (ENVO:00002042); material: "saline water (ENVO:00002010), including plankton (ENVO:xxxxxxxx)" | depth 5 m
CTTAAAAATTAAAACAAATGAGTAAATTAAGCATAATTGCTAGTGAAGTATCAAAATCACTAGTATCTAAATATAATACCTTCATAGGTGAAGTAGCAGATGGTGTAGCTGCAATAGAAGCAGATAAAGAAACAACAACTACAACTTATGACGCTGATATTGTAGCTATTAGTGATGGTGAAAAGGATGTTCAAGCAGTAAGAGCAAAAGAAGAAGAAGGATTTAAAGCGGCTAGAGCATCGATTATTACTAGATTAAAAACAGGAAGTGTAGATCCTAATGTAATGGAATCCCTTGGAGAACTACAAAACCAAGCAGCAACCTATAAAGCTGAATATGGTGTTGATTTAACAACGGCAACTACTGAAGCTTCAGCTTCAAGAGCAGCATTTAATACTGAACTAGGTTCTATTGTGGAATTTAGTCGTTTTTTTGAGGCATCAGATGATGATACACCAGATGGTGGTGCACCAGTTGGTGGAGTTCAAGGTCCCAAAGGTGATGATGGATTACCAAGTGGTGGAGGACTTATGTGAAGATTGAGAGAATAATTAATAATAATAATAATAATAATAATAATAATAATAATAACTTAAAACATACATACAATGAGTCAAATGACAACACTATCTGATTTAATAAATGCAAGACAAGCAGAGATTACCTCAATCAGAGACGAAGAAAAAGAAAACCTTAACAGTATAAACGCAGCTAACAAAACCAACTACAAGTTTAAAGCAGATAAAGCAATAAAATTCTTTAACGAGGACATTGCTGCAAGAAAAGTAGAGGATGATGCAACAAAAGCAGAAATAGCTAATGAGTTCGCAGAAATGAAGTTTAGAGCAGAATTTTTAATAGAAGCCGAAGAAAAAGATTTAGAATACTCCTTAGCTGAAGCAGCAGCTCTTTTAGCAACTGAAAATGGTCAGTTAGCAGATGCAGTAGTAGCAGCAAGAGCAGCTACAGTTGCTTCATATGAATCCGCAAAAGCAGATTTTGGATTTGATGACCTAGAACCTTTAAAAGCCCTTTTATCAGTAATATTTGATGATTAAATCTAATCTAAATTCAAAATAAAAAGATTAAATAGTTTTTTAACTATATATTAATCAAATAGGGGAACTTCGGTTCCCCTTTTTTTTACCTTTTTCCCTAATATTTATACCATATTAATGTTTTTTACCAAACAGGTCATATGAGTATATTATCAGAGTTGGGACAAATTTTAAGTCAAAAATTTACAGAAGCAAATGCAAAGATTGATACTAAATTATCCCCAATAACAGAACAAGACATAGAAATAACCGACCCCACTAAAGGGATCATTCTTACTTCACCCTCAGGGAAAAGATATAGAGTCACTATAGATGATAATGGTGACTTTATCAAACAAGAAATTACTTAAAATAGTGGATAGCTTTGGGGGGATTGACTTTTCTTAAAAAGAAGATAATATACTCACCCCCCCTTAGCTTCCCTAAAAAAATTTGTAGTTTATATTTATTTAATATATTTTTAACAAAAACATTTAATATTTATAATCATGGAAAAAACAGTTTTATCAAAAGAAGAAATAGACAATCTTTCTTCGTTACAAAATCAACAAGACAATTTTGTTATTCAATTAGGACAAATCGAATATCAAAAAAACTTATTAAACCAACAAAAACAAAAAATTAATCAACAAATAGAATCTTTTGAACAAAATCAAATCCATTTAGCTAAACAACTTGAAGAAAAATATGGCAAGGGAACAGTTAATTTAGAAAGTGGAGAGTTTGTTAAAACTTAATCGATTTTCAAAGGGTCTTATAGTATTTATAAACAAAATTAATTCATAAACAATGGCAGAAGTATTATTATCCCCTGGAGTTTTAGCTCGAGAAAATGATCAATCGTTTTTACAAGCCCAACCTGTACAAGCAGGCGCGGCTATTGTAGGTCCTACAGTAAAAGGACCAGTTGGAATACCAACATTAGTCACTACTTATAGTCAATACCAAAATAAATTTGGAGCTGTAGTTGAGAGTGGAAGTGCCGAATATACTTACTTCACATCAATTTCAGCTTACAATTATTTCCAACAAGGTGGAGATTCATTATTAGTAACGAGGGTAGTTAGTGGTTCTTACACTAGTGCTACTAGTTCAAATATTGCTAACTCCGGAGTAAATTCAGCAGGTACTGGAGCCACAGCAAGTATTGATGTTGGAGCTATGAGTTTTGGAAATAATGATGGTATAAGACTTGTAACAGCAGGAGGAACAGTAAATATATTTGTTTCTTCAAGTACAGGTTTTCCAGACTATCCTGGTATTAATTTGTTTTCATATGCCGGAGGAGTTAGTGGGTTAGTAACTGAAATTAATAATGAGGCTTCATCTTACTTTTCAGCTAGTGAAGCGGGTGGTGTACTAGCATTGACATCTTCAGTACTCCCAGGAAATGGTACTCAAATATTTAGTGGTTCATTTTTTAACTTAATAGGATCCGGAGGTACTGATACTGGAATTACATTAAGTGGAGGTACGGCCTCAACATTTAATAATGCATTTACACTAGAAACATTAAGTGAAGGAATAAACCAAAATAGCACATCCGCTTTAGGTTCAGCAGGACAATTAGCAGATGGTACAGTAGATAATATTAGATGGGAAGTTGTATCACCAGATACTGCCTCAGGAACATTTAGCTTATTAATTAGAAGAGGTAATGATATTACTAATTCAAAAACAATATTAGAAACTTGGGGTAATATTTCATTAGACCCAAATGCAAACAATTACATTGAAAAAGTAATAGGTAATACAAAACAAATACCTACACAAGATACGTCTACAAATGAATGGTATATCAAAAATGATGGTACTTACAATACATTAAGTAGCTATGTAAGAGTTAAATCTGTTAATTCAAAGACATTAAATTATTTTGATAATGCAGGAAATGCTAAATCAGCATTTACAAGTTCAATCCCAGTAGCAGCTTCAGGAACATTTGGTGATGCTGCAGGAGCTCCGTTTGTAGGAATGGAAGCTAAATTTTATGGGGACATAAGTAATACAAATACTCAAGGATTTGATGATAATGCTTTGGATGATACAACATCAGTAGGTACTTATGCCGTAGCTTTAAACCTATTAGCTAATCAAGATTTATACCAATACAATCTAATTACGGCACCAGGATTGATTAAAGAAAATGCCAAAGCAACAGGTGAACTTGCTACAATGGTTACTACAGCTCAAACAAGAGGTGATAATTTAGCTATAGTAGATTTAGTTAATTATGATACTACTACATTAGCAACAGTAACAGCAGGAGCATCAGCAATTGATTCTTCATACGCAGCTACTTATTGGCCATGGTTACAAACATTAGACCCAGATTTAGGAGGTCAAGTTTGGGTACCAGCTTCAACAATGATGCCAGGGGTATTTGCTTTCAATGATAGATCAGGAGAGGCATGGTTCGCACCTGCAGGTTTAAGTAGAGGTGGCTTATCAACAGTATTAAGAGCAGAAAGAAACTTAACAAACGGAAACAGAAACACATTGTATCAAGCAGGTGTTAATCCAATAGCTACATTCCCAAATGCAGGAGTAGTAGTATTCGGACAAAAAACCCTACAGAAAAAAGCAAGTGCTTTAGATAGAGTAAATGTTAGAAGATTGTTGATAGAATTAAAATCATATATTTCTCAAGTAGCGGATAACTTAGTATTTGAACAAAATACAATAGCAACAAGAAACAATTTCTTAAGCCAAGTTAACCCATACTTAGAAAGTGTACAACAAAGACAAGGTTTATATGCCTTTAAAGTAGTAATGGATGATTCAAATAACACACCAGATGTTATTGACAGAAATGAAATGGTAGGTCAGATTTATATCCAACCAACTAAAACAGCAGAATTTATTTACTTAGATTTCAATGTAATGCCAACTGGAGCTACTTTCCCGGCGTAAAAATTAAAAAATTAGATATTTATAATCGAAAATAAACAATAAAAAATGGCAGTATTAGATCCCAATGAAATATTTTTTACAGCGTTTGAACCCAAACAGCAGAACAGATTCATCCTCTATGTGGATGGCATCCCAAGCTTTATGATTAAAAAAGCAGGCGCAGTAACTTTAACTCAAGGAGTAGTAACTCTAGATCATATTAACGTAGAAAGAAAAGTTAAAGGTAAATCAAAATGGGGTGATGTTTCTTTATCATTATATGACCCAATTACACCATCTGGAGCACAAGCGATAATGGAGTGGGTAAGATTACATCATGAATCTGTAACAGGTAGAGATGGTTATTCTGATTTCTATAAGAAAGATTTAACAATTAATGTTCTAGGACCAGTAGGAGATATAGTTTCTGAATGGATTCTAAAAGGAGCATTTATTGTAGATGCTAACTTTGGAGATTATGATTGGACCTCAGCAGATACAGCAACTGAACTTACAATGACGGTATCTATTGACTATGCAGTATTGAATTTCTAAAAAATTTCATATATTTTATTAAGAAGAGGTTGGCTTACGCTAACCTCTTTTTTATCTTAATATGTATAATAAGAAAAACAAGTTATAACCAAATAAAAATTATGAGTGAATTTAAATTACCAACTGAAGAAGTTGAATTACCTTCTAAAGGTTTAGTCTATCCTGAAGACAATCCCCTATCAAGCGGAAAAGTAGAAATAAAGTATATGACTGCTAAAGAAGAGGATATTTTATCAAATCAATCATTTATTAAAAAAGGGACAGTAATAGATAAATTACTAAAATCCCTAATTGTAACCGATATTGACTATAATGATTTAATCATTGGTGATAAGAATGCTCTTATGGTAGCAGCCCGAGTATTGGGGTATGGGAAAGATTATAGTTTTGTTTACGAAGATGAAGAAATTGAAGTTGATTTATCTTTAATAGAACCAAAACCCATGGATGAATCAGATTTTACTAAGGGTCATAATTCTTTTAATTTTACCCTACCTTCAACTAATACTGAAATAACATTCAAGTTATTAACCCATAAGGATGAAATGTCAATTACTAGAGAATTAGAAGGTCTTAAAAAGATATCTAAAACTAATTCCCCTACAATTTCAACTAAATTAAAATATATCATAACCTCCGTAGGAGGTGATTCAGAACCAAAAACAATCAGGAAGTTTGTTGATGATTTCCTTCTAGCAAGAGATGCTAGGGCATTAAGAAAACATATAGACGAATTTCAACCCGACATAGATTTGTCATTTTTCCCCCCCGAAAGTGACACTCCTCAACCCCTCCCAATTGGCCTTAACTTTTTTTGGCCTGACGTCAAATCAAGCGTCTGAAGTTAGAAAAAATTTATTCACCCAAATCCATGAAATAGTATTTCATGGTAAGGGTGGATATGATTGGTACACTGTTTATAACATGCCTCTATGGTTGAGAAAATACACTTTCTCCCAAATTCAAAAATTTCATAAAGACTCAAATGATGCTATTGAGGCTGCTCAATCAAAAAACACTAATAAACAAACAGCAATAGGAGCTGATGGGAAGATAAACCCTCAAGCTTTCAAAAAACCTACATCTTCTAGTTATAAGTAATATTTATAACAAACATCACTAAATGGCATTAAATTCCAAAAAATTAAAAGAGGTACAAGAAAATCTCAAAACTATTAATGATCTGGGGACAGAATCAAAGGAGGTATTTAAAGATATAGCTACCGCAATATCAGGATTAGCAAGAGATAGTAAAGATTTTAAAGTAGCCATTGGTCAGGCGGGAACACTACAAAATGAGCTAGTATCTTCGGCTAAGATGTTAACAGAATTTTCAAAATTAGATTTAAAAAATAAAAAAGATATGAAGGCCTTTAACAAGGCTGCTGAAGATGTAACAAAAAAACGTCTTGCTATAGAATCTAAAATTAGAGTTTTAAATTCCCAAAAATTAAACGCTACTAAAAATGAACAAAAAATACTGGGTAAAACGGTAGAAAATCTCCAAAATGGTTTGGAATATGTTTCAGGTATGGAAGCTGAATATGAAAAAATTAACCAAGCCAATAAAGAACTAAACAGTAGCACTAAATGGATGGACACTATGGAAAAAACCCTAGGCTCCATCCCAGGTATAGGTCCATTGATAAGTGGACCTTTTAAGGAGGCTTCTCAAGCTATGAGAGATGCTAAATTAGAGAGTGGAAAATGGTATGATGTTGTAGAAGCAGGGGGTGAAGTATTGTTTAAAGCTTTTGGTCCTGCCGCTATTATAGGAATGCTTATTAAGGCATCTGACCATACAACAGAGATCCAAAGGAGCTTAGAAATGTCAACTCATGAAGCCGAAAGATTAAATTCTCGCTTTAGTGATATAGCTTTTAATAGTGGGGATTCTGTAATGCATCAAAAGAATCTCCATGAAGCCCTTCAAGGAATTTCTAAGGAAATGGGGGTTGTAAGAGGAATATCTGATGACCAAGTCAAAAACCAAGTATTCCTTACTAAAAAAATGGGTTTAAGTGAAAAATCCGCTGCAAAATTTGCTAAATATCAAACCTCAACTGGAAAATCATCCAAAGAAACTAACAAAGAAATTGAATCCGCTACTAAAAACTTAGCAAAAGAAACAGGAATTGTATTTAAATTAAGTGATATATTTGATGATGTTGCTAATACAAATGCAGGCTTAAAAGCGGCGTATGGGTTTAATAATAAACTTCTAGCAGAACAAGTAGTTAAAACCAAGCAGCTTGGTATTAACATGGAGCAAGCCGAGAAAATTGCAAGTGGAATGCTTGATTTTGAATCTTCAATCCAATCTGAATTAGAAGCTGAATTACTTACAGGTAAAGATATAAACCTAGAGGAAGCTAGAAGATTAGCATTAATGGGTAAATCTTCTGAAGCAGCTGCTGAAATTTTAAATCAAGTAGGTTCATCCCATGATTTAGCCCAAATGAACGTCATCCAACAGGAAGCTCTAGCTAAAGCAGCGGGGATGGAAAGAAATGAACTTATTGCTTCTGTTAAAGAAAGGGAAAATCTTAAAAAGTTAGGAAAAGAATCAATAGCAGATGCTTTAAAAGCTGGGATTTCCCGAGAAAAGATAGCAGAGACAATGGGGCAGGAAGCCTTAGCAGCTTATGACAATAATAAAGCCACAGAAGATTTCCAAGGCATGTTAACTAAAATCCAAATGAAACTAAGTGAAATGCTTAGTGCAGATGCAGGATTAGGTAAAATCGTAAGATTTTTTGGCGATCTTCTTAATAATTCATATGTGCTGTATGGAATAATAGGAAGTATAACAGCATTAATAGCCGGAGGGATGATATCAAGCATAGGTAAATTTATTGCAAAAATAGTTGCATTTTTTGCTACTAAAAAAACAGCTGATGCTACAGCTATTGCTGCAAAATTAGAACAAAATGCTTTAGATACTGCTGCAAATACACTTCAAGGTACTAAAAATGGATTACTAGCAACCCAACTAGCAACAGAACAAGCAATATTGGCTGCAAAAGTAGAACAAAACGTAGCCTCCGGAGTTGGAAATGCTAAAGACGTTGCTGGAAATGCTTTAAAAGCAACTTCATTAAGTACAACTGTAGCAGAAGGTGCAGCAGAAGCAACAATATTAGGCACAAAACAAGCACAAAGTGCAAGTATGGGGGGGATAATAACAAAAGGTCTTACATATTTAGGAACATTAGTAGCCCAAGCCGCAGCAGCAATAGCATCAGCATCAGCCCTAACTTTAGGAATTGGATTAGTTGGAATTTTAGCAGCAACCGCAGCAGGTGTAGCATATTTATACAGTGTATCCAAACCAAAAAAAGTAGGTGATATGATGAGTAGAGCTGATGGTAAAACTCAAGTATCTACTAAAGAAGGAGGCCTATACGAATTATCAGATAATGATGATCTAGTTGCAGCCCCGGGGGCAGCTGAAAAAATGAATCAAAGAGGAGGAGGAGCAAGAAGAGATGCTGCTTTAATAGCAAAGGTAGAACAACTTATAGCTATTAACCAACAAATCCTAGCCAAATCCCCAGTAATAGAAATGGGAGGAAACGAAGTAGGTCAAGGCATTAACACAGCAGAACGAGAAATTCAATAAAATTTAATATTTATAATAAACATAAAAATTCAACACAATGGGACTATTAGATAAATTAACATCACCAACAGGAACAGGATCACCTCTATCTAAAGGGAACGGTTCAACTCCTCCTACACCCGTAGGAGCAACAGCTCAATCAAAACTACAAGATACATATTCTATAAATGGAATACCAAACGTACCTAACAAACCACAACCTTCAACATTAGATTTAGACGGGGTTGTACCTGCAAATAACTACAAAGATAATACACCTGAAGGAGCTTCATTTTAATGGGATTATTAGACCTAAAAACAGATTTAAAATCTCTCAAATTTGGGAATCCACCTGCTTCTGATAGACCCGGGAGTGGTAATAGTGGTCAGCCTTATATTACAGACCCTATTAGTAGTGATATAATACCTCAAAATGAAGATTTTCTATTAAGAGGAGGACTTAATGCCCCTCTTGATGCGGCTAATGATGTGATTAGGTTAACAAAAATGTTTGGAGATTTAAAATCACCAAGTGGTATATTATTTGTAGCAAAACAAAATTTATTATCTAGAATTGCAGTTAATACCCAAGCTAGTGGAAAGGGAGTAAATGAAGGAGTTTACACTCCATTAACAACTTTAGCTCAAGCAGGAGTTGGGTTTGCTGGAGGACATCTTTCTAAACAAGGATTAAACCCATTAAGTGGTGTTAAAACATATGGGCCCAAAAGTTTATTCAACCCTCAAGGTTCAACTGTCATAGGAGATGTTATTGGTAATACTGATGGAACAGGTAATAGATTAGTCGATCTATATAATACTCAAATACCAAATACTAGTAATGATTTTTCAATAGAAGACCAAGTCAATGTTTACTCCTACCCAGGAGGACCTGGATCAAAATTAGGAATAGGAAAAACAAATATTAGATTTGCTACTGATAATATGGGTGCACCTTTATTATCAGGGATTGCTACTAAGGATTACCAGGCAGGAATTGGAAAATCAGGAACAGATAGAAGTGTTTTACCCCCATTTTATAGTCCTTTAACTAATAATGGAGTCACTAATATTTTTAAAAAAAAATTTCATCCCGAAAGTATAGAAATAGGTTTAAATAATGGAACTGATGGGAAATTTGGAAGAACATTTAAAACTAGTGTTTATAGCAGATTTGATGTAAATGATAATTCTACTATCCTACTACAATCAACTGATAGAATATATGACAATGGTGCTTTAACTTGGGACCAAGAAAAAATTGAGGAGCAAGTTAGCCCAAATAACTCAAAAAATGTAGCAGACCCTACAATTCAAGATTTTAGAGCTCCACTATTAGAAGATAAAAAACCCTCTACAATAATGGGTATAGCTCCTAATTATAGTACTGCATTGAATACAATTGATGGGAAATCAGATTCTAGAATTAATTATCGTTCCCCGGGACAAAAAGGTAACATTATAAGTTATACTCAAGGAAAATTAGATTTGGTTACGGGACAACCTATAGGGGCGGTAGATAAAATAAATGCTCAACCTATATATAAATCCAAAAATGTTAAACAAACCGATGTAGCTAAAAATGATTTAGTTAAATTCAGAATAGGAGCTGTATTAAGAGATGGGGAGAAAGTTTTCATGCATTTTAGAGCCTTTATTGACCAATTCTCAGATTCCTACAGTGCTAAGTGGAGTGGGATACAATATATGGGAAGAGGTGAAGAACTCTACAAATACGGTGGGTTTGGTAGGAAAATCACATTATCTTATACTGTAGCAGCTCAATCAAAACCTGAATTAATGGCCCAATACAAAAAACTTAACTTCTTAGCTTCAACATTAGCACCTGATTATGGTAGAAGTGGTTATATGGGTGGTGTTTTGACAACATTAACCCTAGGAGGATGGTGCTATGAACTACCAGGCTTTATAGATTCATTAACATTAGATATACCTCAAGAATCACCTTGGGAGATAGCAATAGATGATAGTTTAGAGGGTGGGAAAGGATCTGGAGACCCAACAGTTAAAGAAATGCCCCATATATGTAAAGTAACTATGAACTTTACTCCAATCCATACATTCAGACCTGAATTACAAGATAATAGGTATGACAAAAACACAGGGTATGTTGAAAGTAAATTTGATGCCAACGGTGAATTAAGCAAAAAAGGATATGGTAATCAAAGATTTTTAGCCCTAACTAATGGTAATTCAGAAAACTATAATAATACTTTCCGTAAAAAGGTAGGTGAAGATGAAGATGGAAGAAGTATAACAGAAAGAAGAAGAATTGGAGATTAAATAATATAAATGGCAAGATATACTAACATACCAAGAACACTAGCTCCCAACAGAGAACGAATTTATAAAACTGTTCGCTACCCAGAAATCCCAAGAGCATTTAGTGATATCTATGTTTATACTACTATTGGAGATCGATATGATACTTTAGCCCAACAATACTATGGTAACTCATCCCTATGGTGGATTATTTCATGCGCCAATGGAAAATTACCTCAAAACTCATTAACACCTCCAACCGGAACACAATTAAGAATACCAGCTAACCCTACTCCCTTTATAGCGGAGTATGAAGAAATAAATAAATAAAGTTATGGGAAATCTTCTAGGAGAACCTTTTAAGGATTATGTGGCTAAACAAATCAATGACAGACAAGCCGTACATGGTAAGGCAAATAGGACTGTTGAGGAGCTCCAATACCTAAATTCTAGAAATGCTTGGATAAAATTAGCATCGGGAACATCTATGGATCAAAGTAGATTAGATCTTTTAAAGAAAAACAAGGGAGATCAAGAAGTAAATCCACTTCTAACAGGAGTAACTCCGGGTATGGATTTGGCGGTTAAAAATGTATTATTTAATGGTTTAACAAGTTTTGGTGGTATAGATGATAAACAGGTTAATGAAAAATTAAAAAGAGGGTTATTCGAGGGTAAGAGGAAAGTATTTGATGAAGCTAATATTTTTAAAGGGAATTACTATAATTTCAATCAAACCCAAAGAGCAGGAATAGGTGTTAATGGAGCCTATGGTGTAGGAGGAACAGGCCAACATGGATATTCCCCAATGCCTGGAATAATAGATGCAGATATTAAGGATTTAAATAGGGGTTCAATTAGAAAGGCTACTATTAATATTAAAGCCCACAACAGAAATCAATTTGATGTTATAGATGCTTTATATCTAAGATTAGGATATACAATAATGTTAGAATGGGGGGTAGATAAATATTTAAATACTTTAGATGGAAGTGGAAATGGTAATGTTGCTCCTATGGGAACAACTTTAATTGATAAAAGATTTTTCTTATCCAATGGTGCCTCTTATAGTGATGTTCTCCCTGAAATTGAAAGATTAAGAAGGAGATATAATGGAAACTACGATGGTATGTTTGGAGTTATATCTAACTTTTCATGGACTTTTGAAGCAGATGGAACATAT
>TARA_Y100000385_G_scaffold290141_1_pt1 | contig 11559 bp, 16 predicted proteins | sample TARA_Y100000385 | Tara Oceans TARA_Y100000385 (sample SAMEA2620980) | marine metagenome | biome: marine biome (ENVO:00000447); feature: surface water layer (ENVO:00002042); material: "saline water (ENVO:00002010), including plankton (ENVO:xxxxxxxx)" | depth 5 m
ACCGACCAAGGTATCACCTTTTGGAGTAGAGGCATCCATCATTTCATTGATACCAGTAGTGTCTCTAATCAACCTTAAGTAATGGTTGTATAGGGTTACTAGTTCGTTGATATTCCTGATTTGATTACCTATCTCTCTTACGGGTGGGTTTTGGAATCCCCCTTCTGGGTTTTTACTTCTGTAGTAGAAAACACCAGTCTTTTCGTATATGTCGTGGATCTCTAAGGGCTGTAGCTCACCTCCACTTCCAAGCTGTACACTCTCCAGTCCTTCGATATCAATAATCAATCCATCAGGTTTAGCCTTAGCAATGGATTGCTGAATTTTAAGGTGAGTTATTTGCAACATGTCCGCAAAACCAATACACCCATCCACCATGGATTTTGGTTTTGATTTTCTCAAGTTTGTAGCAACTACAGAATATGAAAGCTTAGCACGAGAGATATCGTGTATATTCTTAGGGACATTAACCTTTTTACCGTAGTTAAATACGATTTCCGTCCCCACGATATAGACCCCACTATAAACGCACATAACATCCATCTCATGTGGGGTGCGCTCAAATACAGAGTTCTTTTTTTCTTTATACTCATTCCCCTCATAGAAAAAACCAGTATTTCCATATTTGTTCTCTTTCTCTTCGAAATACATTTTCTCCAGAGACAAGAACTCAAAGTTCATAATCTCAATCATGTACTCGTCATAATCCTTCTGATTGGTAATAGGATCGTAAAGAGAATTTGATACCTGTCCTGAGGTTTTTTTAGTGGCCTTTTTCTTAACCTCCTTTAACTGATCATCTGTAATCTGACCACCAGCCATTCGCTTTAATTCCTCTATCGTTATTCTCCTTACGTCACCAGCGTAAGTCATGTCCTCAAAACTGGGGTCTTCCGTGTGACTATAAATGAAGTTTGCTGGATCCACATAGTCTAACTTAATTCCGTAGTTGGGGTCGTTTTCTCTCTTTACAACCGCCATACCAATAGCAGCAATGTCGTTCACGCATCGCCTAAAAATACTGTCAGAGAAATTATTCCAAGACAGTGTCATATTGGTGCCTATCTGTGCCGCTATTTCAGCGTCAGTCTTGATGTTTGTGTCGAGGAATATTTCAGCCTCTTCCAACGTGTCTGGCAATTGATCTGGATCCATATCTAGAACCATCCCCCCAGTAACCGATTTCAACTGCTCAAGTTCTTTCTTAATTGCAACTTGATTTCTTACTCGCTGCTTTTGTTTGTTTTTTTCTGACGATGATAGTGGATCTATAGCCTCAAGATTTGGGTATGGATCTCTAGATAATATCTTATTTACAACCACCCTTACAAACTTAGGTAGGATTGGAACAGGAGTAAAATCTAAATTCAAGAGACTCCCGTCCCCATCTTGTGGGTTAAGGGCCGTTAGAAGCTGTTTGTAGATACTTGTATCCTGAGTTCCGTTTGCGTAATCTCTATTCCTATTAAATACCTCGTTTCTCGTCCCAAAAAGGGATGTTTTCTCAGACATCTTACCCCATTGAGACTCTATGGCTTTAGCATACTGCAAACCATACTTGTTGTCCTGCTTGTCTCCTTGAGGAGCCAGGGGGTCTGGAAAGTTTGTTTTATTCTTAGATTGGTACATCAGTGGATGTCTTATATCCTGCAAATATAATCAATCATCCTCTCATGGTATATTTACGAAAAAACCTCTTTTCATCGAAGTTAGATTTGGGTTTTTCTTTTTTAACTTTTTGAGCGGCTAAAAGGGCTAACCCTGAACTAATGGTAAGGTCAAACTTAGTTCGATCGTTTATTTTAAACCCTATCCAGTCTTCCAGGGTTCTGTTGAGGTACATTTTACCCATATCGCCAGTCTCGCCATTTACCCCAACGTAATCGTGTATAAAAGCCTCAATCGCATGGGCATGGGCCTGGATCACATCCTGTGAGTTGGACGGAATACCCTTTGTTTTTACGGAGGCAGAACCAGAAGACTTAAGGTGCTCTGGTCGGTCCATTAGATACCCATCATAACCCCTTGCCTCAAAGTGCCTTGCAATACCATACTTGTTGTTTTCTATGAGTATGGGGTATCCGTAAAAGTATGCGGCCATAAGCACATCTTCATAGAATATTTTGGCTAGAGGGGGCCGAGATGCATACTCCAAAACAAACATATTAGATGGGTGCTCCATATGAAACTTATTGTATAAGTGTAAAGCACCTTTCGACCCTCCCCCATCAACCGTAGCATCTAAATCATACGAGTCAACGCCGCCAACGCCAATCTGTGGGTTAGGGGCTATCATTTTCCCTCGCTCAATGAGCTTTTTGTTTCTAAGATCTTCTGGCGGCATCCACGCAACTCTAAACCTACCATCACGGACGTCAGGGCGAAACACTACCTCCGTGTCCTTTACTCCGTCCTTCCACATAAAGTTCCCTTTTACAACAGGATTGGGATATAGCTCTTCGTTGTACTCTACCTGCTCATATATCTTACCGATGTTAAACAGACTGCCCTCGATGCTGTCCCTAAACGCCTCATCCTCGGTAAATGGGAACTGCCTGGTTATCTCGTTAAGTTCGCTTGCGTCATGCTTGAAACTAGACCGTTCATTCTTAAGATACGTCCTACTCCCCATGTAAATGTAATCGTCATCTATCCCTTCTATTGTTTTAGCAGGATCTTCGGCAACGCAATTACCGTACTTATCGAAGAAACCCTCTAGTGCGTCGAATGCTGGAATAAAAATTCTATACAGACCAGATCTCGTCCTTCCGTTTGCATTCCTATGCTCAGGATCAGAATCACCCCATAAATCTTTATACTGCCTACCTCCCTTATCCATAGGGTTTACCGTGCTCCCCACCAGAGCCTTGCCAACTACCTTCCTACCAACAATAAGACAAGTCCTTTGTACTCTCCAGGCATCCCTTATATCGCTTGGTTTCTCCCACTTACCAGCCTCGTCAAGATACATAATATGAAGCTTTTCACCGTCGTACGCATTGTTGGTGGTGTTCTTCCAATTGATGACTGTGTTAAGAGCATCACCCTTGTAGGATGTCTTGTTGCTCTTTGTAATGCGCTTTGAGGGCTCACGAAAAGCTAACTCCATGCGTGGGTTGGTGGTACCGTCCTGAATGGGTTTAAAAAAGAATGGGTAGCCGCGAAATATCGCAACTACTTTTTTCATAAAAATGTTTTCCTGAGCATCTTTACCAGTCTTAGACTGAATGCCAAGAAGCTTGTCTTTAACTTGCGTAGCTTCATCAACAAGTACAGCGGAACAGATATTAGTGTAGCCAGAACGACGACACTTAGTATAAAGCTGACCGAGGCAACGAGAATCAGCTTCACAAGCAGCCATGTGAGTAAAGATGTCTTTTTGGAAAGCAAGGTATGATGGATATCCGATATCAATTTTAGACCATTGTAAAAACATATAGTGCCGCCCTGTAATGTACGTAGGTTCCCCATTATTGTAAAACCAAACACCGTCACGGCGACGCTGAAATTCCTGCTCGATGTAAGGGTTAAACCTTTTTCGAAACTCGGCAGGTTTTTCGAACCACTCATCCATACTTCGAATCCTTTGCAATTCATTAGGCATAGGAATGTGTTTCCACATCTGCAAGCTTTCTGGTAGGTCATGGAAGAGAATTTCCGATCTGGGTGGTTGCTTTGGCAACGAAATAAGTATCCCACTCGATTCAATGATACTTCCCTCTGTACCATTAGGATCGATCTTAATCCCCTTATCCTTATATCCATCTACATCTATTAAAACTGACATTGTATTTAATTGTACACCTGAAGGGATTCGAACCCTTAATCGACAGCTTAGAAGGCTGTTGCATTATCCAATTATGCTACAGGTGCATGGTATCGTTCATGTGTTTTTAAGCGATGGCAATTTGCACACCGAAGTTCACATTTCCTAATTTCATCTTTAATGGTTTCTATGGAGTATGATTGCCTGCACATGTCAGAAATATTACCTCGCTTTTCGCCAGAAACATGATCAAATTCAAGAACTACTGGGTTGGATTCCCCACAGTCAATGCAATCGTACATTCTTTTTATTCTATGAACAAAATCCTTATTCCTTTTCCTTTGGGCCCTATTCCTAACCTTAGTCCTTTCTTTAATAAGGTCTTTGTTTCTTTCGTAGTGTTTTGCCGAAGCCAAAGCCTGATCTTCTTTACTGTAGGGCATGGGAGAAATCCATTGGATTAAAAATCAAGTCTTATCGACTATGTCTAGTCCTTGGCCTATTGTTAGCCCTGTTCTGAGACTGAGGTTTCTTAACAGTTTTGTTTTTGTTCTCTCCTGTATGTGACTCGTCCATACCATCGCCAACGCTCGAATCCCCGTTATTTTTCTTCCTGTTGTTGATACGATTCAGTATGGCTCTATAAAGCTTAGCCGCCTTACTCTTCCCGTACTTCTCGTACTCTTTTTTGTAGTTTCTTTTTGCCACGATTTCTTCCCTTTAAATAGTAATTGACATCATAGTCTATACAATCTTCAAATTTATAAAATCCTGTACTACTTTGAGAATCGTTCAGCAAATCCTCCTGAGTAGTCTTTTTCTTGTTCGATTTCCCCATTTTCTCTAAGTTCTTTAACCATCTGCTCCAGCTTCTGTCTTTCAATCAGTAGCTCCTTACAGTCAATAGCTGTTTGTTTTATGGATTGAAGTTCAGCCTTACGGGCGCTGCCACCAGCCTCAGGATCAACAGGCTTCTTGACCTCCTCAATCATGTTGTTGATAGCAACCTCCATACTCACCATGAGTCTTACGGAAGCATTAATTGTAGTGAATTTACTCTTCGGCATACAAAAGATCTTCAGTTCTCACCCTATAGCACTCTTTTCCGTCTATATATAATCGATAATCTCGATTCTCTTTGAACCCAACCACATCACCAACCTTTAGTCCGATTGCCTCCAATTCAGGTCCTTCATATGCGACCACACCTTTCGTGAAAGTTTTATCCTCCAACCGTACAATTTCGATAAGACCTTGCTCTTCCTTTTCGTCACACTCCAGTCCATGGAGAATACTCCAGCCCGCCAGCGAATGTACCTCACCACTCTCCTTACACTTATAAGCAATTGCCTGATTGTTAATTGCATGAATAGGATCGTAACGAACAAGGTAGTTGTCATCATCACCAGTAAGAGGCTGGCCATCGTTAACAACAACAAGATGATGGAAATACAAGGTGTCACCCACTTTGACCCCAGTATCGTATTTAAACGGGACCGCAACGACTGGCCCCTCAGTGACTCTGTTCTCAAACTCATTGAATCTATTATCTATAAACAGCTCTAAACCGCTGTCCGTGGTTATAGTGTCTTTTATCGTTTCCTTAAGCTCAACGATAAACAAATTAAAAGTCTTCATTAAAAATTACAATCAAATTCAATTAAACAAGGCATATTGCACACGGCTTTCCATAATACTTGACTACCATCCTCCTGCTGAATGTAAACCAAATACCTCTCAAAATTGTATCTTACTAGGTGAGACTCGTCGAAGACGATAGCTGAGACTTTAGATTCACCAGCCCTCATACCTATGTAATAAGCCATTCCGTCCTTAGGGGACTTACCTATTACTATTTTTCTGATTACTCCTTCCATACGGTATTAATTTATTTAATTTTTCTTGCCTGGCATCGCATCCACAGTCTTCGCTCATGGACTTGACAAGTTTTTGTATTCCTGTAGACTTAGTAAACCTAGCAACCGTATCGCCAAGTCCCTTATCCTTTGATTTAACACGCATCAGTTTAAGCTTATTCCAGCATCCCCCAACATATCGTCAAGGTCAAAGCCATTAGAGTTACTTAACCTTTCCTCGCTATATGATTGGAGTATAAAGTCCACCACTTCCTGTAATGACTCTTTACTTTCCAATGAGTAACTATATATAGCCTTCATAACTGGATCATCGTCGTCATCGACATCAACAATCCCCGTCATCATAACGCTTACAACAATATCCTCCATCCCATATTCCTTAATTAATGAATCAAGTTTAAAGTGAAGCTTCTGAACCTCTAATAAAAACGTACCTTTGTTTTCTTCGTAATCCATTTTAATATGAGTTATAGTTCAAAAAAAAAAATGTTCAGAGAGTTCTCTGTCGTTGATCAAAGGTACACAAAAAAAAACTACCTTAAAGACCTTAGGAACAGCTTCCAGGAGTTTTGTAAAAAGAAAGATGTATTCCCAAAGGAGCTAAACTTTATGCTATGGTCCTACGATTTGGACTTTTTTACCATTAAGTATGCCGCAGAAAACTACAAGATGGATAAGAAACGAATGGGAGATCATATCGTCTACCCTTTAATGAAGGAGAAATACATATACAAAGTTTACGACAAACTCACCCCATCTCAGAGCTTAGAGGATCACTTGTTTAGGGATGAAACAAAATACAACTACAGGGTCAGATACTCACTAACAAAAAAGGCCAGGATTTTAGTCCAAGCCTTTTATGATTATCTGGAGAATTACTCTTAGCCGCTACAGTTTTCGCATCCCTCAGGAGCATGTACGTTGCAAACGATTTTGCCACTTTTAATTTTGTCCTCTTGCTCTTTGAGCTTCTCCTGATCCAGGAAATCTACGTTTAAGTCTTCTTCTTTTTCGCGCATATTAAAAATTTTTAAGAGCACGAATATACGAAATGTTATCTGCCTTGTCCGCGATAAGCTTTCTTGTAGTTTTTGCTTCTTTTGTTGCTAGACATTTTGGTCTTAGCGTGCACCCCTGGGCGTTTTACGCTACCTGCATCTGGAGCGTAGTTGTTTAATTGTTTTGCCATTAAATTACTCTGTAATAGATACCTTTTTCATCTCGATGAGCAATCTTGATCTGTTTTCTGTTATTGCCTGATTCTTTGTACGAGACGTGGATCCAATCTGGCTCTTCTTCGTCTCCAAACTCCCAGATCATTTGATCCCAATCAAGGTTGTCTTTAATGTAATTAAAGAGCTCTTTATTTGTAACCCCACCAAACATATGGGCATCTATATCAAGCGCCTCACCAATCATATGCTGAGAGTATTTACTCCCTCCAATTGCTGCATTTAAAGCTTTTCCTCTGTATCCAGAAGTAACCCCAATTGGTATGCCGAAATGGTCTCGCATAGGCTGAAAGACATTTTGGGCAATAGCGGTAAGGTTATTGATCTCCCACTGATCAGGATCATTTTTTATCCCAAGGCGGGTCGCTGTGTTTGACTTTACCACCTCCCTTAGTGTTAGATTTTTGCTTAAATTCATTTCGCCTTGCAACCCACGAAGGGTTTACTCTTTTAATTCTAGGGTTAAAGTAGTTCTTGCTCCCCAATTGACTAATTAAGTCTTCGAGTTCTGAGAAGGGTTTGGATAGGACCAAGCCCACCATTACCTCTCTGCCCTCTCCACTGTTTTCTAAGCTCTCTTTTAGATCCAGGCATGGGTGTAAAGAGTCTCTCAGAAAGGGGGATCTGACTTCTTTTCATTTTCATCATCTCCTGACATGATTCGCTCATTTGCCCTTCTTTTCTACACCTCTCTGCGAGCTCCCCAAAACCAGATTTTTTAGAATCCATAAAGTCTTGCTGCTCAGCACTTCTGCCAAACGCAGAGCCTCCGCTTCCTACTTGCTTAGATAGTCTTTTAAGTACCCTTGAGGGGGCCACTTCAGAGGGTTCCCCATATATGTCGGTATAGTATCTAGCAACATCAGTATCTTGCAAAATATCACTCATCTCCATCGCCTGTGATGGAGATAAATTGGGGTTGTCTATGATATCCCCTACATTTGAATTGGTAATTCTCACCCCTCTACCGAAAGTAGGTTCCCCTTTTCTATTAAACCCTTTAGGTTCCTGGTATCTTAACTGCCCAGAGTCTTCATCCCTGTAAACTCTCCCTTCGGTAGACATACCACCTTCGTTTGTCTTAGACATAAATGGCAACATGGCTTCAAACTCAGGTCTTGAAGATTTTTGAGATGTTAAAAAATTCATAAAATCTGAAGTATTCATACCTCTGCTTCGAAGAGCATCAGCTAGTCTAATGGATGAGCTTCCGTAGATATCGTCTTCTTCAGCGTACCTATTATAAATCACACCCCTTCGAGGGCTTCTAGGGTCCTTAATTGGTATCATTCAGAGGGTTGTATTAATTGCCTGAATTAAACAGCTCTCTCAACACATCTCTAAAAGAGATATCCTCTCCTGATTGCGGACCATTAAGTCGATCTCTTTTTACCCTTCCGTAAGCCGAAGATACAGCAGCACCCAATCCCCCAATGGTGGCCATGGTTTTACCAGCTCTGGCATAATCTCTTCTGTTCTGCCTTCTGCCTTCTTGCATATTGCTAATAGAGTCTGGACCGTACTCACCTAAAGATTCGAGCAACACGTCAGCTCCTGCGCGTTCCCCCCCAGGGTCTCTGCGGCGCATATCGTCCTTTAGATACCTACGCATCTGTCTTTCTTCTCTTCCCTGGCGCATTCTTTCGCGAAGCCTTCCACCATTATCGTACATAAGACCTGGCTCTCCGTGACCAGAGTCAATACGACCTGCACCAATGGTTTCCATAGGAGGGGTGTAAAGCTCACCAGCTCTTTCATATACAGCATCCATAAAATCGTCTTGGGTCATTCCCTTTTCATTAAGGATTTCCTCTGGTGGTAATCTCATCTCGTCACCAGGGTCAAAGCCCATTTCAAGCATAGCTCTTTTAACTGCTGCGGTTTCACCTTGGTGCTTATTGGGGTACCTACCCCCGCTTCCGTAATTTCTAATTGAGTTCATGTTTATCCTGATATAAAGTATTCAATGCTTGATGTACCACTCTTTGATTTGGCGTGGATTGAGTCAATGTTTGATGTAGAAAAAACTTGGGCAGTAGTTTCGTTGTTTGCATCCATCTCATTGTTGGATAGCAGAAAACTGCACTCAGGCTCAAGGTCAACAAAATACTGCTTGCTGCTGCCTCTAATGTCTAAAACAATACCGATGGTATCATCAAGATTTGTGATTCTCAAGTACTCGACGACGTCATCCTGATACGCACCAGCCTCATTCTGAGAGTTAAAAAGAATTATGCTTCTCGATGCGGTAGTCAGCGACATAACTCTACGGTCAGCAAACGTGATGGAGCTATCCGTGAATACGTTCTTAGTACCCAGGTCATTCCCGTTAATTACGAGCTCTTCTGATATCGTTACTTTTAGTACAGCCATAGTGCAAATATAACTTAATTAACCTTTACAGGTTTTGCGCCAAACCTACCCTTTCGCTTCTTCTTGTTAAGTCCAATCCTACCTCCCTTCCAGTAGGCATCGTACTCAGCGGTTCCGTGTAGCATACCAGCAGTTCCTTTTACCTCCCACCAGGTATTTCCGTTTTTATCGGTAACCATTTTAGCTTCATACCCCATAGACTTAAGGGTTTTTTGTAGGTTCTTGTACTTTTTATGGACGTCATTAAAATCGTTTGACCCATGACCTTGAATTTTTCTCGATGTCTCTTCAGTTGGGAACCTATTATAGAGATTGTTGTATTCCCCGTGAAGCGCCTCATTGATAATTCTTTTCTCTGGTCTCTTTTTCATTATTTGAGACACTGGATTTTTCTCTGGGATTTCATTTGGAGAAAAGTGTTTATCCGCAAATATCTTAACCTTGGAATTAAAATCCTCTATTAGTTCACTATATTTTTGATACAAAGGGTCAAGATCTTTTAAATCATTCATAGCTTCAGTAATAGCTTTTCTTTGAGGGACGACAGACAAGGCGAAAAAAGTATCTCCATTTTTAAGCGCCTCAATATACCCTTTTGCCGAGATCATATCACTATAACCCTTGTTAAATGCCTCTGGGTAAATATTCTTATCCTTGGGAACGGGTGAATAGTCATCCATCGACTTATTAATCATACTAGCTAACACTTCATCATCAAGAGGGAGCGCCTCAGTTTGATCTAAATCATAGATTTCTTTAACACGACGAAGAGAAAATTGGATATCCTCAATTAAAAGGAAATCATCTTCTACTAACTTCTGTATTTGTTTAATTTCATCTTTTATTTTTTCGATCTCAGCAAACTCTTGTCTAGAAATTTGAGCATTAGATAAGTATTCATTTTCTTTAAACATAAGATCATACCTCCAATCAAAGTTTGCTATCCTATCTCTGAAAACTGAAAGGTCGTTATGCTTCCTCCCCACATAGTTAAAAGGCAAATCCAAACCTTCATACTCAATGAAGCTTTGCCTAGACAAGAGTCTGTTCTTGTTCTTTAATTGTTTAACGGATTCTTTAAACATTTCCGAATTTGGGCCATTTTTCATTCGATCCCTGCGGAGTTTTTCAATATTAACACTCTCAGGGTGAAGAAAGAGCTTTATATCCATAAAACTTTGCATTACTCCATTCCAACCTATTTCTATCGGAGACGAAGAATCAAAAAATAAATCGCCGTCCTGCCCAGCATAGGATGGCAAGGTAAAGGTAGATTCGGTATTTGAAAATTCACGATTAATTTTATCAATGACACGAGGCTCTATGCTGTTCTTTATTAAGGTGTTGGCGTTTTCAGCGCTCATCCAATTTAAAGCGCTACGGACTCTTTTCTCACTCTCATAATTCAAATACCCATAAGAACTGTTCAGTTCGTTTTCTGTGAAAACAGGTGGGAATAAATTTAAATTTTCTTTAACCGCAGCCAATATTTCTGCATCGGTGATTTGTCCCTGTCCGCCAAGAAGGCTTCTTAATTCTCCTACTACACTTTGCCCATTTCGTCTTATTTCTCCACCTCTAGAGCTGATGCCGATAAGGTTGGTTTCCCAGCTCAAAGGTTCCCAGCTCATGTGTTCAGCTCCCTCAGGCTCTTGTGTAGAAACTGGTTTAAACTTCCTTCTTGGTTTTGAAGCTTCAAAGAGTCTTCGATTGTATTCGCTATCCCCCTTAGGGTTCAGTCCATCTGATTGTATCTCTAGGAAATAACTAACTTCAGGCTCTTTTTCTGGAAATTGAACCACCCTGTAGTGAGAGTGGCTACCCAACCTTTCATCACCCTTATGAGACAATCTAGGTGAAGATGGAACGGGATCGTAGTGCCTTCCTTGCATACCGTTCAGCATGTAATTGTTTAACTCAACCCCAGATTCAGTCTCGAAACTTACTGGCAAATCACCTTCAGCAATAATAACGGCCTTTGACATCATTCCCCCACTTTTAGCTTCATCACCAAATATTCTAACGGATCCATAATTCGCATTTATATCGCTAGTGCGTACGAGTGATCTTGGTATAAATTGAGAGGTTATCTGTTTGAATTCATCATACATAGCTGGCTTACTAGGGTCTAACCTAGATAATCCTAAGCCAAGTATGAATTTGTCTGCTGGTGAAATTGACTTTGAGCTTTCAATATAATTAGACACCCCTTTGACATCTAAGCTGCCATCTTTTCGAACAAATTTCTCTATTTCTCCTCCGCGTTGCAAAGGTTTTATTTGTGGGATCGATCCTGAAGTAAAATCAGAGG
>TARA_Y100000385_G_scaffold261526_1_pt1 | contig 11555 bp, 10 predicted proteins | sample TARA_Y100000385 | Tara Oceans TARA_Y100000385 (sample SAMEA2620980) | marine metagenome | biome: marine biome (ENVO:00000447); feature: surface water layer (ENVO:00002042); material: "saline water (ENVO:00002010), including plankton (ENVO:xxxxxxxx)" | depth 5 m
TGATAGATTTGAATAATCCCTGCACTAAAAATTGCTATAGGCATTAGGAAAATGATGAACCATTCAGAATTAAAAATTTTAATTTCTTTAAAAAAATATAAAGTGAAAATTAAGCCCCCAATAATTGAACTAATTATACAAAATCTGATGCAAACTCTAAGAAGAGAAAGTGTGTTTTCATTGTTTTTTTCTAATACTAATCCACTTTCTAGCCTTAAAGCACTTATACTACTAAATACAATTGAGAATTCAAAAAAGAGTCTGAATGGAGCATACTCTTCAGGACTGTAAAAAAACCTTTGAAGTATAATTAGTACAATAATTGATATTAACTGTGAAATAGATGATCCAGAAAATAAAGTTAATACACTCTTTAAAAAATCATATGTTTCTTTTTTAATCAATTAAGATTAAACTTTTTATCAATGAAATTATGAAAAAACAATGTATTGAAAAATGAGAAAAAAACAACCCCGCTTTGGGTTTCCAGCATAGATTCAGTCATGAAATTTAAAATTATAATTGTTAGAAATAAAGCATATAAATAGTCTTTTTCAACCAAGCTAAAAATTAACATTATAAAAGTAAAAAACAATAAACATATACTTCCAATTAACCCATGGTCCAATTGGAATTGTAAAAATTGATTATGACAATTTAAACTTTTATTTTTGAGGATTTTATACCCATTTTCAAAGAATTTTTTATTTAACTCCTTTTGCCCTAACCCTGTTCCGTATCCAAATAAAAATTTGTTTTTTATTAAATCAATAGATAATTCCCATGCTATTTTTCTTGAATTTGTAGAAGAAGTTTTTTTTATTATTTTAGGTATATTCGATTGGTTTTCTGTAATTGGATTTGATAATGATAATTTAACTTTTGAGGTTAATTCTCCAGCTCTTCGTTTTAAATTGGGTATATTATAAATCGAGACGTATGAAACTATTACTACAATTATATAAATAAATATATTAGTCTTAAATGCTTTGTTTTTAAAATAAAAGATAAGAAATATAAATTGTATAAGAATGTTAGTAATCCAACCAGTTCTTGATGATAATAGGACAACAAATATTGTTAAAAAAACAATTAAAAGGTATGATTTATTTCTGTTGATTTTAATTTTTAAAAACGGACTTATATTATTTAATAGGAGAAGACCTATGGCGAAATTTAAATACATAGCAAAATAGCTTGGGTGATGAAAGAGAGAAAGCTTTGCGTAGAAAAAACAACCAACGTCATTATGGATAAAATAATTATAAATAGAGACAGAAAGACAAAAAAAACAACTTATGATAATTCCAAAGATGTAATTTTTAAAAACTCCAGGAATAATTTTTTTTTGAACAAAAAGTAACATAAAAACTGGAATAATAAACAATGATAATTTTGTTTCTAATTTACCGAAGTTTTGTAATAAAGAGTCTAAAAAAATTAGTTGAGTTAGAGGAATTAGCCAAAGTAAAATGGTTAAAAGTTTATACCAACTGTACTTCTTTTTAATGATTGAAAAGTCCCCAGTTAAAATAGATAATAAAGCAAAAACCACTAATAAAAATCTCATTAATATCTTTTCAAATGGTAATGAAAACGCAATGATTAGTATTAAAACTTCTAAGTAGTATTTTAATTTTATATTAATTTTTAGATAATTCATAATTATTGTTCAAATCTAATATACTATTAGGTTTTATTTATTTACTTAAAATGAATTTACAATTTTATTTGAAAATGAATTTTTTAATTGAGTTTTATTAGACTTCTATCACAATAGATTGTTAGCTGATTAACCTAGATCAGATTAATTTCAATTAATATATTATATAGTATGTCCTAATTTAATTGATTTAAATATATTAAAAACTAATTTTAAACTTTAAGTTGGTTAAAATATAATTACTTAATTTGTTGTAAAATTGTCTTAATAATAAAACCTTCTGTTTTAAATAGTATTTATAAAAATGAAAGAAACAAAAGTATCGGTAGTGATTCCCTGTTTTAATGAAGAAAAACATATTGAATCTTGCATACTTTCTATAATTAATAATGGATATCCTCAAAATTTATTAGAAATTATTGTTGTAGACGGAAATAGTCAAGATGATACTCCTGCGATTTTAAATAGACTAAAAAAAGATTTCAAACAAGTAAAGGTTTACTTTAATAATAAAAAAGTAACACCAATTTCACTTAATATTGGATTAAAAAATTCCTCTTATCCTTTGATTTTAATAGCAAGTGCTCATAGTTCTTTTAACTTAAATTATATAAACATATTAATCTCTTCTCTTAAAAATAATCCAGATGCAGTTGCGGTTGGAGGTCAAATGAATACATTAGTCAAAAATAAGACAAAAAAGTCTTTAGCTATTCGGGAGGTGTTAATGCATCGTTTTGGGGTTGGCAATTCTAAATTTAGGATTGGTTCAAAATCAAAAGTAAGCGTAGATACTGTTCCTTTTGGTCTTTATAAAAAAAAGTCATTAATCGCTGCTGGAGGATATAATGAGAAATTGATTAGGAACCATGATATTGAATTATCAAAGAGATTAACTTTAAAAGGAGACCAAATATTATTAATTCCTGAAGCAGAGTGTAATTATTTTGCTAGGGAAAATTTTAGGGAATTAGCAGTTAACAATTTTAAAAACGGTAAATGGAATTTATTAACAATTTATTTAACTGGAAAAATATCTTCATTAAGCTTTAGACATTTGGTACCTTTAACTTTTATTTTATCATTAATAATTCCATTAATATTAACTTTATTTTTTAAACCATTTTTCTTAATTTTTTTAATTAGTTTGATTTCTTATTTTGTTTGTATTATTTATTTTTCATTTCAAAAAAAGTCATCAAAAACTAACTTTTCACTTTTGTTATTAGCTTTTTTAAGCCTTCATTTGAGCTATGGATTTGGTTCATTAATCGGTCTAATTTCTATTCCTTTTTTTAAGAAATAAATGAATATTAATTCTAAATATTCTTATGCTATTTCATCATTTTTAGAGGTGGACAATGATCAAATATTTACTTATTGGAAAGGTAGAGTTGCACTTTACTGTGCATTAAAGGCTATTGGAGTTGGTAAGGGAGATGAAGTCATTTTACCTGCATTTACATGTGTTGTTGTGCCAAATGCTATTCTTTATCTTGGTGCAAATCCTGTTTATGTAGATATAGAAAAAAGAAGTTTATGTTCATCAGTTTCACAAATAGAATCTAAAATAACAGCCAATACAAAATGTATAATAATTCAGAACATGTTAGGCTTGTCATATGAAGTTGAAGAGATTATTAATCTTTCCAAGCTAAATAATATTTACACTATTGAAGATTGTACTCATGGTTTTGGAGGAAAATATAATGGATCTTTTAATGGTACAAGAGCTGATTTTTCATTTTACTCCACACAATGGAATAAACCTTTTTCAACAGGTATTGGTGGCATTTTATATGTTAAGAATGAAAGCTTAATTAAGTCAATGGAACTAATTAATAACGATCTCAAAAAACCTTCGAAAAAAAATGTAATTGTTCTGAAAATTTTAATTTTTGCTCGTTCCTATTTTTTAAAAAACTGGTCATATTGGTTTTTTTTAAAACTTTACAGATTCTTAAGTTCAAATGGAATTGTTGTTGGTTCTTCATCTTCTTCGGAGTTAGAAAAAATAGAATTACCAAAAGATTATTTACTTTCATTGTCAAATGTCCAAGCAAAAAAAGGATTAATAGAGCTTAAGAATTTTAACCAAAAGCTCAAGCAGAGATTTAAAAATGGTTTAATAATAAATGAATGGATGAGGATGAACGATAAAATATTTATTCCAAATAATCTTTTAAAAAATCATTCATTTTTAAAATATCCAATTTTTGTAAAAAATAGAGAGAAATTTTTACTTATCGCTGAGAAAAATAAAATTCCAATTGGCGATTGGTTTATATCTCCATTGCATCCTTTAAAAGGGGGGTTTTCTAAATGGAATTTAGAAATTTCTGATTACCCTAACTCCACTGAAATATCATCAAAAATTTTAAATTTATCAACTGATTCAATTAATTTTGATTTTCTGGAAAAATATAAAGATCAAATACTTTAGTTTTTGATCTAAACAATAAAGTCTGCAATGATAAATAAAATTCCAACCGTAATTGTTCAAGCGAGATTAGGATCTACTAGATATCCAAACAAAGTTATTTTACCATTTTTCAAAGGGAAATCCATTTTGGAGATAATTCTAAATAAAATTAATAAAAAATTTCCTGTTATTGTTGCAACTACAATAAATCCAAAAGATAATTTAATATGTGATCTTTCAGAAAAGTTGAAAATTCAATATTTTAGAGGAAGTGAGTCCAACGTTTTAAACAGATTTATTTCAACTGCTGAATTTTTTAATGTTGATTTAATAATTAGAGTATGTGCAGATAATCCATTCATAAGTATTGATTTAATTGAAAAATTATTTGAATTGTATAATGGTGAAGACTACTGTTCGTTTTCTTACCCCGGAAATATTCCGACTATATTAGGTCATGTCGGTGTTTTTTCTGAAATAACAACAATTAGCGCTTTAAAAAAGATTGCTAAACTTACTAATGATAAATTTTATCTTGAACATGTGACTAATTTTCTTTACAAAAAGAATGATGAATTTAAAGTTAAGCTTCATCCCATTGAAAGTCTTTTAGTAAATTATGAAAATGTTAGATTAACCGTTGATACAAAGTCAGACTTTGATATATCCAAAAAATTATTTGAAAAATTCTCTTTTATAAAGAATATTCAAGATTTACAAAAGATGATTGATTATATAAATTTAAATAATGTATTTTTGGAATCTATGAAATTACAAATAAATAATAATTCAAAATGAAATCAACGTATGTTATAGGAGAAATTGGACAAAATCATAATGGTTCAGTTGATATAGCCAAACTCATTTGCGAACTAGTATCTCGTCCTGTTTATGAAGATTTATTTAATATGAATCTAAAAGGAATGGATGCAGTTAAAATGACAAAGCGTGATTTATCTCAAGAATTATCGCAATCACAAATGATGAAACCTTACGATAATACAAATAGTTTTGGTAATACCTATGGAGAGCATAGAGAGTTTCTTGAGTTATCTGATAGTGAACATTTTGAGGTTTATAATTATGCCAAATCATTAGGATTAGATTTTATAGAAACTTTATGTGCACCTGCTTGTACTTCAATATTAAAGTTATTTACACCTGATTACCTAAAAGTAGCCAGTAGAGATTTAACAAACATTCCACTTCTTGAAGTTCTTGGTGAAACTAAAATTCCAATAATATTATCTACCGGAATGGCTGGTAGGAAAGAACTAGATGATGCTTTAAATTCTATTTCAAGATATCATGAAAACATCTCTATTTTACACTGTGTTTCAGAATATCCTACACAACCTAAAAATACAAATTTAAATACCATAAAATATTTAAAGTCTAATTACGGTAAATTCACCATTGGCTATTCAGATCATACAATTGGAATATCAGTACCTGTTGCTGCGGTAACTTTAGGTGCCGAAATAATTGAAAAACATATTACGATTGATCGTAGAATGAAAGGTACGGACCAAAAAGGATCATTGGGTCCAGATGGAGTAAATAGAATGGTTAGAGACATTCGTTTAATTGAACAATCCCTAGGAAAAGATGAAATTTTTATTTCCGAATCTGTAAACTCTTCAAAAGAAAAACTAGAAAGATCTATAGCGTCAAAAAATCTCATTAAAAAGGGTTCAGAAATTACTGAAGAAATGTTACAAATGTTATCACCAGGTTCTGGTTATAAATGGTCACAAAAAAGTGAAGTTTTAGGTAAACTAGCCAATAGAGATATTCCTAAGGATGAAATAATTTTGCCAAATTTTTTAGGTTAATTTATGCTTCCAAAAATAATTGCAACTGATATTGACGGAGTTTGGACTGACGGTGGGATGTATTATGACCAAACTGGAAATGAGTTTAAGAAATTCAACACTTATGATTCTGCTGGGGTATTGTGGTGCAAATTAAATAACATTCCTATTGTTATTATTACTGGTGAAGATACTGAAATTGTTAAAAGAAGAGCTGATAAATTAAAAGTTGATTATCTCTTTTTAGGTTGTAAAAATAAAGTTGAAACTATTGAAAAGCTTTTGAAAAATCTAAAATTAGACTGGTCGGATTTAGCTTATATTGGAGATGATATTAATGATTATAGAGTACTAGAAAAATCTGGATATTCAGCTTGTCCAATTAATGCTCCTGATTATATAAAAGAGATTGTAGTTGATGTATTGCAATGTAAAGGAGGAGATGGTGCTTTTCGAAAATTTGTTGAAAATATATTGTCTAAAAATGATCTTTTAGATACTTCTTTGAATCTTTACTTAGATAAACAAGTTAATAATCTAAATCAATAATTGGTGCTTAAATTACTTATAGCTTTAATATTATATCTACCAACTACACTTTTGACTGATTCTAGAGTTTACATCTTATTTGTTCCAATAAGTATACTTTTTTATAAAAATGAATTAATTTGTTTTTTTAAATCCTTTTTTAAGTCACCTTTTAGAAAAAGATATCTATTATCATTATGGTTGATAATACTTTTATTATTTTCTATTACTTTAAACTCTTTTATAGGTGGTAATTTTATAAATTTTTTAAAAACCGGAGCATTATTTTTAATTCCACTTACAGTTTTATCTGCTTTTATAGTAACTGACTACAAGATTTACCGCATACTATTATCATTGATTTCTATTGAAATTATAATAGGATTTATTGAATATCTGTTTGGGGTCAATACTTTCTTCACATTTCTCCCAGATTATTATGTTTTTGACAACTATTTTTCTTTTTATTACACCAGAATATTTGGATTAAGTGCAAATTCTTCTTTTTTAGCTCAGAAGTGTTTTGTAGGTTTTTTAGTTATATATTTTGTTGATTTAAAATTAAATAATAAACAAATAATTATATTTAATTTATTGATGTTGTTAGGAATATTCCTAACTTTTGGGAGGACTGTAGTAGTAGTTTGTACATTTATGATAGTTCTTTACAACTTTTTTTATTTTTCTAATATTCTTAAAAAGAATAACTTTTTTTATATAAATTCTAATAAATTATTGTTTATAAAATCTCTAGTTTATTTTGCTGTAATAATGTTATCTATTCCACTTTTATCTAATCAGATTAACCGTTTTGGAATATCTCATAAAAAAGTAAATGATTCAAAAGGTGTTGAAATTCTAAATTCTATTGGACTGGAAAATGTAGAAATGGCTGGAAGAAAATTACTTTGGGGAAGAACTATTGATTTCATAATTGAAAATCCTATTGTTGGTAACCACTCTAAAAGATTTCTTGTAAATAATAAACATGTTCATAATTCATTTTTGGAATTTTTATCTACAAATGGATTGTTTATTTTTTTAATAATGTTATGTTTTATCATTATGAACTTAAATAAAATTAATGTTATATTTATATTTGGAATTATACTTTATTCAATAGGTCAATATGGAATATTTTGGAATATTTCATTCATAGATATAATGTTTTTATCAATTTTATTATTTAGTTCAAGGGTTCTAAAATCCTACAAACATGAAAAAAATCTCTGAAATAATTCGTGAATGTGAGAGTACTTGTAACCCTCATAATATCAATTGTTTATATAAGGGGAAAAAGTTTGAAGTTTATCCTTGGATAAAGCCACACTTATTTAGTAAATTACAACAAGGAGAAAAACCAGGTTCTAATAACGACAGCAAAATATTTCAATTAAGAAATATTTTCTCTGGATACAGGTTTTTTTTTGGAAAATATAAAACACTTATTTTAAGTAATTCATTAGAAAGAAGAAAATTAGGTGATCATATTTATGATAAATTATTTCATTATATAAGTTCTCATAAAGATCTTTTACCATCTTTAACTATAGAGTCTAAATTTCCGTCAAATCATTATCCATTAAGTGATTATAAGAATAAGAATTGTGTTTCTCGTTCTATATTTTTTTTAAAAGAATATATTTTTTTGTTTTTTAAAGCAAGGAATATTAAGATTGTTGAAATTGACAGTTTAGAGAAATTTATTTCAAATCATGATCTAAAAATTGATATAAATTATATTATTCGTAAAAACATTGCCCAATACTATATATGGTATAAATTTTTAAAAAAACGTCCAAAAATTAAGTTTTTATTTATTACTGTTAGTTATACAAACTTTGGTTTAATTAAGGCATGTAAGGAATTAAATATTTTAGTAATTGAAATTCAACACGGTGTTATTAATAGTGAACATTATGGATATAATTATTTTTATAACCCCATTGAAAATCAGTTTCCTGATTATATTCTTACTTTGGGAGAAGGAGATTCTAATTTCTTCGATTTAACAACATTAAGAAAGATTGTAAGTGTTAAAAGTGTTGGAAGTTTTGTTATTGATTATTTTATCGAAAATCACAACAGTAATTCCAACCCTTTAAAAAAAGTTACAATTTCCTTACAAGATTGTGAAACAGGTGTTAAATCAGTGAACAATTTTATTAAACTGGCAGAGTTAAATCCTGATATTATTTTTTACTTTAAAAGAAGAAGATTACCATTGAATTTTTACCAAGACAATTTTAATTTTCCTAGTAATGTGATTCTTGATAGTGATAAAAATATTTATGAGCTTATAATTGATTCTTTTGTACATATAACTGCATATTCATCTTGTGCACTAGAAGCACCTTCTCTTGGAATAAGAAATATTTTATGTAATACTGATAATAAATCAGCGGAATACTACACAAAGAAGTTGAAAGAAGGAGAATTTAATTACTATTGTAATACTTTAAAAGAAATGAATGAGGCTCTTAATCAATGTTTAAATTCATTTATTTCGAAGGAAAAAGTAATGAAGAATAACAAACATAATATAATTGATAACTATTCAAAAAATATTGATTTGTTCTTAAAAAATAATATTCTAAATGATTTCAAATCTAGGTAAATCTTTTCTTGCTTATACTTTAAGTAACTTAATTAGCTCTGCTTTACCATTTATACTGTTACCTTTTCTAACTCATTATTTATCAGCAAAAGATTATGGTGTTCTATCTAATTATACTGGTTTTTTGGCCATTGCAATGCCTGTTGTTACAATTAATTTTGTCTCTGCATTTTCAAGGCAATATTTTAAGAAAGATATTGACATAAAATCCTATGTTAGAACTGGTGTTTTTGTACAGCTTTTTTTTTCGTTATTAATAAGTTTAGTTTTTTTTTACTTTGAATCTTTTATAGTTGCTAAAACAGGAGTTAATGTTATTTATATAAGATTGTCAGCAATTTATTGTTTTGTATTTGGTTTATCTGAGATAATTCTTACTCAGTGGAGATTAGAAAATTTAGTTTGGAAGTTTGTTTTTTTTAAACTTTTTCGAACCATTATTGAAATAGGTGTTACAATGATGTTAATTTTAATTTTTGGAATGAATTATGAAGGGAGGATAATAGGTATTTTTCTAGCTACCCTAATTGGTTTTATTCCATTTATTATAATTTTATTAAAGCATAAGTATGTTGGGTTAAATATTAATTTTAATTATCTTAAACATATATTAAAATTTGGTATTCCACTTGTTCCTCACGCTCTAGGGGCTTCAGTAATTGTTTTTACTGATAAAATTTTAATTTCTAATTTAATAAATTTTGAATCAAACGGTATTTACAGTGTATCTTTTCAAGTCGCATTAATAATAGGATTATTTCAAAACTCATTTAATCAAGCTTGGGTTCCATGGTTATATAAGTCTTTATCAAAAATTAGTAATGAAATTAAACTTAGTATAGTCAAGATAACTTATCAATATTATTTAGGACTTTTTTTATTGACCATATTTTTAATCCTTTTTACACCATATATATTCTCTATTTTAGGAAAAGAATTTAATACTGGAAGAAATTTAGTATCTTGGATAGCAATAGGATTTATGTTTAACGGCATGTATAAAATGGTTGTTAATTATCTTTTTTATGTTGAAAAGACTATAATAGTTGGAGCTATTACTATTATTTCAGCGTTGTTAAATATAGTTTTGAATCTTATTTTTATTAATCTTTATGCTCTAAAAGGAGCAGCAATTGCTACCTCAATTACATTACTTTTTCAATTTATACTAGTTTGGGTTTTTTCTCAAAGATATTTTCCAATGCCTTGGCTTAATTTTAGAAAACTAAAAAATTAACTTTTTAGTGTGTTAAATATTAAACAATTTATTTTTGGTTAAAATATTCCCAATACCATTTTATAGCATCTTCTAAACCTTTTTTCACATTGTGTGATGGTTTGAAATTAAGTAGTTTTTTAGCTTTATCTATTGAAGCTAAAGAATGTTTTATATCACCAATTCTTTTAGGTCCATTCTCAACCTGTATTTTCTTAATGTATGGGTCAAATTCAGCTAATAAATCTTTTAAATGACCAACTAAATCTTTAAGAAATGATTGTTCACCACATGCTACATTATAGACTTGATTAATCGCATTTTTATCAGCAACTACAGCAGCTAACTCATTTGCTTGGATGACGTTGTCAATGTATGTAAAGTCTCTGCTCTGGGATCCATCACCATGAATGGTAGGAGATTGGTGATTTATAAATGCTTTTATAAATTTAGGTATTGCTGCTGCATAGGCGCCATCAGGATCTTGTTTTCTGCCAAAAACATTAAAGTATCTTAATCCAATTAGCTCAAGTCCATAAAGATTAGAAAATACCCCAGCGTATAATTCATTGACATATTTGGTTACTGCATAAGGGGATAATGGATTTCCAATGATGTCTTCAGTTTTTGGAAGATTTTGAGAATCACCATAAGTTGAAGAGCTTGCAGCATAAACTACTCTTTTAATATTGTTTTTTTTGGCTGCCCAAAGGACATTTAAAAAACCATTGATATTTATTTCGTTAGTTTTAATTGGGTTGTCAATTGATCTAGGTACAGAACCTAGTGCTGCTTGATGCAAAATAATATCAACCCCTTGGCAAGCATTATTGCAAGTATCTAAATTGGTGATGTCACCTTCAATAAATTTAAAATTTGAATTAGGTAATAAATGATCTATGTTTTCTTTTTTTCCAGTAATTAAGTTGTCTAAACAAACTACTTTATTATTTTTCCCGATAAAATATTCACATAAATTACTTCCGATAAATCCTGCACCCCCTGTAATTAATAAATTTTTGTTTTCTAACGACATTTGAAATTTAATTATTGAAGGATAGTTATGGGTTAAATTTGTTTGGGTGATTATTTTGAGGATTTAAAAACATTTTGACTACGAAAATAAAAAGTTATTAGATTGCACAATGTTTTTTATTAAAACATTATAAATATTATTTTAATTAATAATTTCATCCTTCAATAAAATTATTTCTTTACTTAATTTATCAAATTCTAGTGAATGGTTTGTGGTAGTACTCTCGTTTGCAAATTGTAAGGCAGTCATTGCTAATAAA
>TARA_Y100000385_G_scaffold288988_2_pt1 | contig 11554 bp, 11 predicted proteins | sample TARA_Y100000385 | Tara Oceans TARA_Y100000385 (sample SAMEA2620980) | marine metagenome | biome: marine biome (ENVO:00000447); feature: surface water layer (ENVO:00002042); material: "saline water (ENVO:00002010), including plankton (ENVO:xxxxxxxx)" | depth 5 m
TCAACGGTCAGAGGTCCAATCGAACCTGAAGCCACCTCGGTGTCCGATGAGTTAGCCGACGACCCGTTGCGAGCACCAAAAATCCCGATGCCAAGAATCAGACCAATCAATCCGACGGCAACGAAAATCGGAGCACGGTTCTTCACCTCGAAAAACGGCACCGACTGATTGGCAGATCGGCGAGAGCGGGATGGTGAAGACATAACGAAGCGAAGAGGAACAACCTGGAAGACGATGAGATATTACTGGCGTGGTGGTCGCCAAATTCGTCGGGTTGACCAGATTATTGAGGCACTTCCGCCAGACTCGCCAAATTAAATGACATGGTCCTCAGACTGCCCGAACATCGAACGCCTCGGGACCGTTACGGCCGTCGCGAACCTCAAACGAAACACGGTGGTTGTTATCGAGCGTGCGGTACGGCTGATCGTCGTGTTCGTTCCGATTGCCGTCATTCTTCCGGCTCGCACCTACAAGAATGTTGGTGTAGTGGACGAAGAGGTCCTTGCCACCGTTGTCGGGAACGACAAAGCCATATCCCCGACCGGCGTTGAAGAACTTCACAGTGCCATCACCCTTACTCATGTCCAAAGCGGATGCGGCGATCGGCGCTGCGGTGTCGAAGCGGTCATCGCCCTTGCGTTCGCGCTTTGCCTTCGGCTGCCGATGCTGTTCGCGCGTTTTGCGTTCCGGCGTCTCTTCGCGACGCATCGAGATTGGAGGATCAAGCAACGCTGCAATGTCAGGGTCGGTGAGCGGCTCGTCGAGCCCGATCGCACGCTGCAACTTGCGAGCATCTTTCTTTTGGCTCGCTTCAAGTAACGAAACCACCGTGCCGCTGTCGCCAGCGCGAGCAGTACGACCCGAACGGTGAACATAAGTGGAGCTCTCGGCTGGCGGGTCGTAGTGAATGACGCAGTTGACGCCATTGACGTGGATACCACGGGCAGCAACGTCGGTGGCAATCAGTGCCGCTGCCTTGCCTTGCTTAAAAGCTGCGAGTGCACGGTCACGCTGCCCCTGGCTCCGACCACCATGAATTGGCTCAGCCTGCACACCCTGCTTGCCCAGCTGCTTAGCCAAACGGTCAGCGCCGTGACGGGTACGGGTAAACACAATGGTCGAGCCCATCTTGGCGATGATCCGAGCCGAAATTTCTTGGCGCTTCTCACGGGCGGTCACCCAAAATTTGTGATCGGCAAGGCTCATGTCTGGACCTTCGGGGCCGACCTCGTGGCGCACCGGGTTGTGTTGGAAGTCTGCAACGAGTTTGGCGACCGGGCCATCGAGGGTTGCAGAGAACAGCAAGACCTGACGACGAGTAGCGGTGTTGCCAACGATGCGACGAACCGACGGCAAGAATCCCATGTCGGCCATCTGGTCGGCTTCGTCGATGACAACGGCGGTGATGTCACTCAGGTCAATGGCGCCCATCTGCATCAGATCTTCGAGGCGTCCAGGGCAGGCAACTATCAACTCGGCACCCTTGTCGAGCGCCTTGCGTTGGTTCCCATAGCCAACCCCTCCGTAAATGGACGCAGCCCAGTGGCCAGCGGCCTTACAGAATGGACTCAGCTCGGCCATGATCTGCTCAGCGAGCTCACGAGTTGGAGCGAGCACCAAAGCTCTCGGGCGTTTCGGCTTGGCGTCTATCAGGCCGGCCACAAGCGGAAGCCCGAACCCGAGCGTTTTACCCGATCCGGTCGGAGCACGGCCAGCAACGTCGCGTCCCGCAAGTGCGTCGGGGATTACGGCAGCTTGGATCGGGAAGGCGTCGTACTTACCCTGCGCATGCAGTCGCTTCAGCAAAGCTGACGGCAGGCCCAAATCGGCGAAAGGGATGGCCGGTCCGTCGGTGATGGAGAGATCGGTGGCACGGGGCGCGCCGTCGGTCCTAGTCATGTGATTTCCTCGGATTCAAGTTGTCGATTCTGTTCAAATCAGCGCTGAGCCGGAACAGAAGACACAATCCGAAAGCGCTCGCCAATCGAAAACCGATCGGCTAAATCAAACTATCGGGACCCACTTCGGTCTCCCTGTGCAATTTGACACGTCCGAATAGCGATCGTCGTCAATGCCTATGAGATTGGGTACCTGCAGCGCAGAATTGCTATTACAAGGAGACACCAGAAACCCGATGGAGCCGCAGCGGCTGGCTCACTACTCGAACGGGGTCGTATCGTGTCCTGGGCCGGGTTCGACAAAGATGCTTTCACCGCTGCAGACGACAGCTATCGATCGACCGGTGAGCGCAACGGGACCGAGCTACAAGACGCAATGCCACGCCACGCTTTCGTCAATGAAAATCACCATGCGACGATGCGCCCTGAATTAATTGAGTCGGTCAAAGTCAACGAGCTCTTCAGCTGAACCCCCGTTGTCGACTAGTCGACAGCGCTCTGGAGTTGCGATCTTCTGGCCGACGTGCACGCGGCAATTGCTTAACAACGAGTCGACGGGACTCGCCTGACCGACTCGCGATCGGCAACCATGGGATATGGCGTCACCACTGCACGGCATCCGTGTCCTCGATTTCACTCGCGTCTTATCAGGACCGCACTGCACACGCATGTTGCGCGACATGGGCGCAGACGTCATCAAGATCGAGCCGCCTACTGGCGATCTCACCCGCTTTTCCTCGCCTCGACGCAACGGACTGTCGAGCTACTTTGTGCAACAAAATGCCGGCAAACGAAACGTCAGCATCGACTTGGCGGCGCCAGAAGGCGTTGCCGTAGTTCTACAGCTCGTCGATCATGCCGACGTTCTTGTTGAGAACTACCGCCCCGGGGTTATGGAACGACTTGGCCTCAGCGCTGAGGTAGTCCGAGCGCGCAACCCGCGGTTGATCTACACATCTTTGTCGGGATACGGCCAGACCGGACCGTGGGTTAATCGGCGTGCCTTCGCTCCGGTCGTTGAGGCTGAGGCCGGGATCATTGCTTCGCAGAGCAACGCCCGCGGTGGTGACTACGCCAAGGATCCCCACAGCCATGCCGACGTTTACACGGGCGTGGAGACTGCGGCAGCGATTTTGGCGGCTCTTTATCAACGCGAGCACACCGGTGTTGGCCAACTCCTCGACGTGTCGATGGCGGAGACGATGCTCTACGTGAACGAGCACCTTCACGACGCGTTGTGGCCCGATGATGTTGACCCCAACGCCATCCGCAGTTTTCGTCCCGGCGACTACATCGTGGTGGAGATTGGAAGCGGCGAGCGCTACATCGTTAGCGGCCACCCAGCCGAGCGCGGAACCTTCGATCTTTTCTTAGCTGCAATGGGCCGCGGCGACCTCGTCGACGATGACCGTTTTAGCTCGGTCGCCAGTCGCATTGAGCACTATGCAGAACTCAGTCAGATCATTCTCGAGTTCTCGCGGTCGGTCCCCGACACCGAGACATTCGAGCGGGTTTTCGCTGAGGCCGGGTTGGCAACAGGACAGGTCCGCCAGCCTGGTGAACTAGCCGACACCGACTGGGCGGTCGAGCGTTGCGCAACCGTCGAAATCGATGATCGCAACGGTGGAACAGTGCGCGTGCCAAACGTGCCATGGCGCTTCTCCGATTCCCCCGACGTCGGCGTGTCGGGAATCCCCAAGTACCGCGGCGAAGACAACCGAACTCTGCTCGTTGAGTTGCTCGGTTTCGACGCCGAACGCCTCGACAAACTCGAATCGGACGGCGTCCTGTCAAGCCGTTTGCCGTCGTGACGTCATCATTTCCAGCGGTGCCGATGAATGCAGCGAGAGGATCCCTGCCGGCCGCTAGGACCGTTGCAAGCAGGCAGGATTCAAAGGGTCGGCTACCGCACCCTCATCATCACTGACGGCACAACGTGCAGTCGCAGAACACCCTCGGCAAGGACGTCAGGCACCGCTAGCCGGAATTTTCCGACCTGCCCAGGGCTACCAATACAACAATCACGATTCTCAACGCCGAACTTGTGGTGTCTTGTGAGCATGGTCGCCCTAACTTCGAGTTGGGTTTCACCACTGATACTTGCGCGGTGCTCCTTGCAGCGACTGCGTCGCAACGGCTCGAAGGGTTGATCGCCCAGCGTGTCGATTCGATGCACCGCTTAGATTTACGGGCCAAGGGCTGGACCAAGATCAGGAATCTGATGGTGGTCGAGTTAGTCGTCGGCGGCTAAACCGAGGGCACCGGTGACCACTCGGTCAGTCTTGGAGCGTTGTTGTACGGCTGGACCGGAAGCCACGCTTTTGCTCGCACCGTTAGCAAAAGCTTCATACATGACTCGCTGAGCCGGCTCGCAGTACAGCTCTGCAGTATTGAGATCGGATCGTGTCCACACGCCACCGAGCCACCGGCCAAGCATCATTAGAGCGCGCACTGGATCGAACCAACATTCAGTCGGCCTACGAGGTAAAGGTGCCACCGTCCACGGTTTGATTTGACGGTCCAGCGTCACCGCCATTTAACGATGGCAAACTGATGGAGATGCTGATCGATCGCCATGAAGCTGAGCGTCTCGACGCACGCGACCCTCTCGCACAGTGGCGCCACGAGTTCGCGATTCCAGATCCCACCCTGATCTATCTCGATGGGAACTCGCTCGGCATGACCCCGAAACGCACCATCACCGCCCTCCAGACAGCGGTCGAACAACAGTGGGCAGGCGATCTGATCACGTCATGGTGGGAACATGACTGGCTGAATCTGCCGCTCTCAGTCGGAGATCAATTGGCTCCTCTCCTTGGAATGGGCTCCGGTGAGGTCGCCGTTCACGACTCGACGACCGTCGGTATTTTTCAGCTTGTCAACGTGGCTCTCGATCTCACTCATGAGCGAAGCACCCCACCGGTCATTGCCTTCGAACCAAGCGAGTTTCCCACCGACCGCTACGCCGCCGAAGGCGTTGCTCGTCTGCGTGGGGGCTCTATCCACATTGGGCTCGACGACCTGACGGGCGTAGACGTCGTCATTCGGTCCATGGTCGACTACCGGACCGCCGAAGTCGTTGACGTTGCAGCTGAGACCGAGCGCGCAAAGTCCGCAGGTGCGATGACGGTGTGGGACTTGTCGCACGCCGTTGGAATACTCGACCTCAACCTGCCTGCACTCGGCGTCGAGCTCGCCGTTGGCTGCACCTACAAGTTCCTCAACGGAGGTCCGGGCGCACCAGCGTTCACGGCAGTTGCAGCCCACCTACATGATCATGTGACTCAACCGATCTGGGGTTGGTTCGGTCAGACCAATCAGTTCGCCATGGATAACCCGTTTGAACCACGTTCGGGCATCGGACGCATGCTGCACGGAACCCCTGCCGTTCTGGGTCTCGTCGGTGCACGCGAAGGCATCGCAGTCACTGCGGCCGCTGGAATCATCGCGATCTCTGCCAAAGGTCGCCAGCTCACGCAGTTCGGCATTGAGTTGACCGACGAGCTCGGCCTTGTAACAAACACCCCTCGCGACGACAGTCGTCGAGGCGGTCACGTGTCGATCCTTCATCCCGACGCAACCCGTCTCCAAGCAGAGCTCGCTGCACGCAAAGTGATCGTCGACAAGCGCGAGCCCGACGTGCTGCGACTCGGTATGTCGCCATTGACCACACGGTTTACCGACGTCTTCGACGCACTCACCCTTCTTGCCGACCTTGCCGCTAACTGACGCCGCAAGCGGTCCACCGACAACAATGAGATTTACGGCGCACCACATCCGGGCGGAAACGTGGTTGGTCGGCATCTCTGTGACGGCAGAATGGAGCCATGAGTGTCGTAAAGATCAATGCAATCACGATTCCCGAGGGAATGGGCCCGCAGCTCGAAGGCCGGTTCGCTGGCCGAGCCAAAATGGTCGAAGCTTTCGACGGCTTCGAGGATTTCCAGCTACTGCGGCCGACCGAAGGCGAGGCGCGATACTTCGTCTACACCCGCTGGGCCTCTGAAGAGCACTTCCAAGCATGGATGGATAGCCAGGACTTCAGCAAGGGCCATGGGACCGGCCAAGCCGACAGCAACACGGGACCCGACGGCGAGCAGGCACGCAAACCCGTCGCTCAAGGAGCGGACCTCATGTCGTTCGACGTCGTCGAGCACGTCATCAAAGGAAGCTGAGTCGGGGCACACCAGACAGTAACCTGTCTTTCTCGTGGCACTAATCGTTCAGAAATACGGCGGCACATCTGTCGCCGATCCCGATCGCATTCGCGCGGTCGCCGACAACGTCGCCATCACCAAAAAGCGTGGAAACGATGTCGTGGTTGTCGTATCGGCCATGGGCAAGGCCACCGACAACTTGATCGCACTTGCTAACTCGGTTTCCACGACGCAGTCCGGGCGCGAAATGGACATGCTGCTCACCACTGGTGAACGGCAGACCGCAGCGTTGCTCACCATGGCCCTCGCTGATCGCGGTGTTGACGCCGTCAGCTACACAGGAAGCCAGGTCGGCATCATCACCGACACCGCTCATCGTAAAGCTAAAATTGTCGAGGTGAAGGGCGATCGCGTCCGAGTCGCCATCGCAGACGGCAAGGTTGCAGTCATCGCCGGATTCCAGGGTGTCAGTACCGACCAAGAGATCACAACGATGGGTCGCGGCGCCTCTGACCTGACCGCATCGGCACTCGCCCAAGCAATGGACGCCGACGCGTGTGAAATTTACACAGACGTCACCGGGGTGTTCAGCGCAGATCCACGAATCGTGCCACAGGCTCGCAAGCTCACCAAGGTGAACTTCGATGAAATGCTCGAGATGGCCGGCGCCGGTTCAAAGGTCCTTGCGATGCGTTCCGTCGAGTTCGCCCGCAATCACGACGTCCCCCTTCACGTTCGTTCCGCTTTCACTTGGGAGCAAGGAACGATCGTCAGCAACGAGGAGCCCTCAGTGGAAGATCCAATCATCTCCGGTGTCGTCACCGACATGACCGAAGCCAAGGTCACCGTGCTCGGTGTCCCCGACCGACCCGGTGTGTCGGCAGCACTTTTCGAACCGCTTGCCGACGCAAACGTCAACGTTGACATGATCGTTCAGAACACGTCGACCGACGGCACGACCGACATTAGCTTCACGATGCCCAAGGCCGACATGGCGCAATCTGAGTCGATCGTGCAGGCAATTGCCAACGAGATCGGAGCTACCGAGGTCACTCACGACGACGGCATCGCGAAGATCTCGCTCGTCGGCGCCGGTATGAAATCATCTCCCGGCATCGCAGCAAAAATGTTTCGAGTTCTTGCTGATGAGAACGTCAACATTCAGATGATCTCGACATCGACAATTCGCGTGTCGATCATCATTCCGTCTTCCGACATGGAACGCGCCGCAATTGCCCTCCACACCGCTTTCGGTCTCGACTCCGGAGCCGACTACAGCGCACCGCTTCCCGAACGCAAATAATCACATCGAGGCTCATGCCCTGTTGTATCTAATCGAGCGGGGCGAGGCTCCCGCCAAAGATCTGCCACGCGAGAACCGACTTCGCAGCGAGGCTGAGCACAAGGTAGCTCTTCTCACCGAACACATAGTTCATCCACCTGCCGACCCTGCGGTACTGCAGCCACTGATTAACTCCGAAGCTTGAGAAGAACACAAACTGTGCGATCACGATGCCGTAGACGAAGCCTGGCACTTCATCGGCAGTGAACGTGTTAAACCAAATGCCGATCCAAGGGGCGAGGCCGGCGATCGTTCCGAACCAGAACGGCATCATCGTGGTTTCCGATCGATCAGGCGGGTTGAATTTTTCCTGCAGCCAACCAAACAAAATCATCGACACATTGGCACCAATTATCGCGAACACGGCAGTGATCTCGGTGATGCCCGAGTAGGACGCGATGAGGATGACCATCAGCGTGGCGCTGATCGAGTACTCAATCCAGCGGAATCGATTGATCCCCCTGAGCAAGTCAGCTTCATATGACTTGCGTGCAATTGTCGCCGTGAGCAGGTGATCGATGGATGCCAGACTCAGGAACACTGCGACAGCAAATCCGATCGGAAGGTCAAAGAGGCCCTCGCCTTGCGGCACGCGCGTACCGGGCGGGCCCTCGGGCGCAGCAGTCGTGAACGTGATGGCGAAGTCGCTCGCCAACACGATAATGAGAATGGCCTGCGCTAGGTGCAGAACGGTGAGGCCAACGTTCCACTTGCGCAGATTGGAAAAATGTTCGCCAGATATTTCAATCACCCCACGATCATCCCCTACGAAGGCAGCTTTCCAACAATTGGATGAGGAACCGATTGGACGAAACCTACCGCCGTAACGAATGCTCAGCGAACGGTGGCGATGATCCAGTAGTGGGCGCGGTTTATACCCTCGAAGGTATGAATCACTGCCTCGCGCCCATCGATCGAGGACTTCGGATTGCGCCACAGTTCAACGGCACTGAACTGCGCAGACAGTGGCCCGATGATCTCATCGGGTGTGAGTCGGTTGGCTTGCCAACCGACTCGCGCGACCAAACGCTGTCGAGACAACCAGTTTCCAAACTTGGGGACACGGAAAAGTCCACGCACGACCTTGCTCATCGGGACTAGCACTGAATCGCCCCGAGTTCGCGTGCGGAAGTTCAAAACAACGCGCCCCCCCGGTTTCGTGATGCGAACAGCCTCAGCGGAAAGTTCGAGTGCATCATTACGGTCACAGTGCTGAAAGGTGATGTAGCTGAAGGCAACGTCGGTCGAGTTCGGCGGAAGATTTAAAGTCTTTCCATCGGCAACATGACGTGTACTGAGCCGGTCGACCTTGCCAAAAAGGCCGACCGTCTCGAAGCACCGCTCGAGAAATCCAGCATCAAGATCGCAGGCCGTTACCGCCCCGAACTCGCGAGTGAAAGCACAGGTCATTCGACCGATACCACAACCGATCTCGACGAGTGATTGTTCCTCGGCATCCGGGGATCGAAGTCCAAAAACGGTCAGATAGGCGCCCACTTCGGCATCACCTGTGGCGACGAACTCCTCCAGAGTAAGTTCGCTTCCCTTTTCGTTGTTGAACACCCAGCCAGTTCGACGCACCACCTCGTCGCCACTCGACTGCTGCTCAGAGACAAGCCCCGCTGCCTTCCATGGAACAAGTTGAGGGCGTCGCGGCATTCTCTGATTGTGCCAGACTCGAGGCGCGTCGCCCACGTTACTCCCAGACACGCGAGACAAATGGAGTTCGCCGGTGACAGAAACACCGTAAGGCACGGAGCACCACCACCGTTAGGATTTTCTTCATGCGCGTAGGAGTCGTCGGGGCAACCGGTCAAGTGGGTGGCGTTATGCGCCGGCTACTCGAGGAGCGTCACTTCGCAGTCACCGAGATGCGATACTTCGCATCCGCTCGCTCGGCGGGAACTACCCTCCCATGGAAGGGCGCCGAGATCGTCGTTGAAGATACCGAGAGCGCCGATCCCACAGGCCTCGACATCGCTCTCTTCTCTGCGGGCGCATCATCGTCACGTACCTACGCCAAGAAGTTTGCTGAAGCCGGCGCAATCGTCATCGATAACTCCTCGGCCTTCCGCATGGACCCCAAGGTCCCGCTCGTCGTGCCGGAAGTAAACGGCCATCTCGTTGCGAGTCCGCCCATGGGCATCATCGCCAATCCAAACTGCACCACGATGGCGTTCATGCCCGTCATCAAGCCACTACACGATGAGGCTAGCCTCACCCGTCTCATCTGCGCCACCTACCAGGCGACGTCCGGCTCAGGCCTTGCTGGTGTAGACGAGCTCGCAAAGCAGGTAGCCGAAGCGGGGAACGCCGGACCCGATCTGACCCATAACGGCAGTGCGGTCGTCTTTTCTGCTCCCGAAAAGTTTGCCCGCACAATTGCGTTTAACGCATTGCCAATGTGCGGTTCAATCGTCGATGATGGTTCGTTCGAGACTGACGAAGAGCAGAAGTTACGCAACGAGTCACGCAAGATCCTCGAGATCCCTGAGCTCCGTGTGTCAGGCACCTGCGTCAGGGTCCCGGTTTTCACCGGCCATTCGTTGTCAATTAACGCCGAATTCGCTGACCCAATCTCAGTTGAGCGGGCCTATGAGCTGCTCCGCAACGCTCCGGGTGTCGAACTGAGCGATATCCCGACGCCTTTGCAGGCAGCTGGGAAGGACCCAAGCTTTGTCGGCCGTATCCGCACCGACGAGGGCGTTCCCGGGGGTCGAGGCCTTGCGCTCTTTGTCAGCAGCGACAATTTACGAAAGGGTGCTGCCCTCAACGCCCTCCAAATCGCTGAATTGGTTCAGGCCACACGGTGACTGTCTCGCTCTGAATCTGAACGAAATGTCTTCTGCTAGGAGTCGGCCCACAACCTCAGCTGGCGATTCCTTGTGTAGGTGATCAGTGTGCTCAAAGGATTTATTCGCCGGCAATGGTCGGCTCAATTTATGCTCCCATCGTCCCATGTTGACGGTCTGGTATCGGGATGCCAAATAGAAGCATCACAAGTCACGGCTGAACAAGCTGCGACAGGCGATGTGAGGCTTAAGACTGGCATCCGCACAGAGGCCTAGGCCGGTGTTTCTGCAGCGCCTATCTGTGGTGACCCATCTCCGAAGTCGGCGATGCGCTGCATCCCAATGAACAAAAAGCGACAACTAAAGCCGTAAGCCGCCTCGCGGAAGTCCGCCATTTCGGCACATCTACTGCGCCGTGCCTGGGCCAGGATGCCACTACGGAGTAATCGGCTGTTACCGGACTGCCGTAGTAGCACCCGTAGGGTCGATCAGGCTGCAGACCCCTGGTACTCAGCGTCGCCGAACCCGAGGATCAGCGCGAAGATGAAGGGGAGGAACACCATGCCTACTGCGAAGCCCGGGCCCTTTCCAAACTTCTGTGCAACAGCGACGTACACGACAATCAAAATCACGATATTGACGATTGGAATGAGCATCAGGAGCAGCCACCACCATTCCTTGCCAGCAATCTTTGTGACGATAAAGATGTTGTAGATCGGAATAATCGCAGCCCAGCCTGGATGGCCGGCCTTTTCAAAAATCTTCCAAAGCCCAGCGATCCAAAGAACAAAAAGAACTAGGTAAATAATAAGTCCCATGAGTTACCTCCCAAGGGTGAGTGGTTTAGCCGTGTGGCACCACTAATCGTACTCTGTGTCTGATGGCACATGATGGATTAAAGAAATAAGGGGATCGAGCTAGCAGGCGCACGGCAATGCCGTACATTTCGGACAGCCGTCGGCAAATCGCTGTGCGGCGGCCGTCAGGTCAATTCCTTGCTGATTTGCCAAGGTCGCGATCCAGGCAATGACGTCGCCGAACTCGTGAATCTGCTGATCCTGAGTTCCTTTACGGACCGCTTGGGCAAGTTCACCAACCTCCTCGGCCAACCAGGCGACCGTAGCTGCTACGCCACGCTCGCGATCGCGGTCGCCGTAGGTCCGTTCGATGATGTCTTGCAGTTCGGCCAGGTCCATCGATGGACCGTACTCGCCACAGCCCGAACGCCCTCGATCCAGTGTCCTTCGAACAAAGGCGAAGTGTGCTCCCATCAAGAGCAACCCGCCCGTCATCAGTACAAGTCCTTTCAAATCGCCTTCGAGTGACCCATCGACGTCTGATCGATAGATGAAATCGCCAAAG
>TARA_Y100000385_G_scaffold223557_1_pt1 | contig 11549 bp, 8 predicted proteins | sample TARA_Y100000385 | Tara Oceans TARA_Y100000385 (sample SAMEA2620980) | marine metagenome | biome: marine biome (ENVO:00000447); feature: surface water layer (ENVO:00002042); material: "saline water (ENVO:00002010), including plankton (ENVO:xxxxxxxx)" | depth 5 m
CTGACAATTACAGGCACTCTATATCGTACTAGGGCACCGAGGACAGGAGTTGTCCAACCAATGATTAGTGAGAGGCAAATAGTAAATAGCACGAGCGCAACAAAAATCACCCTTTCTTTTTCTGAAAATTTTCTCCTTCTATAGATTGCAATTGCAAGAAAGAGCAAAACTGCCCATATTTCAATCATGGCAGGTATACGTAACCAACTTCCTCCATCAGTAGGGTAAGGTCGGAGTAATGCATTGCTGAGGGCTTCCGGAGCTATTTGGAATAACTGCCCAATTGAACCATCTAGTTGGGTAATATCGAAATATCCAGATGATCGCTGACGATAAAAATAGACAGATAGAGCTTCATGATCAGGATAGAGTGTCACATCATATGGGTCTGCCAACCCACCATAATCGATTACCCTAGCGTTTACTGGACGAAGTATCCGCACCGTATCTTCTGTTATTGATAGGTCCTCAAATACTTCAGGAAGAAAATAATATTTTGACCCTTCTTGACCAGTAATCAAACCTCCAGTCCCAATGTTCTTAAAATCGGCCTGTTTTCGTGCTACTTTTTTTAATAGTGCATCTCTTTGTTCGCTGAGGATCAATATTGGTAGACTAACAAACGCCAACATAATTGTAAATGCACTTACTAGTTTGTACTTCGGAATGATACGATAAATCCCTACAAATAGCAGCGCAGGAATCATGGCTATGAACACATATGGTTTGAAACCCAGCATGAAGAACGTCCCTAGAACTATTAAGATCCATTTTTTCTTTTTAGGGTCATTTGCAAAAGCCCCTCTAATGAATAGGCCTATACCTAGCAACATTAATGGTTCTTTAAGCACACTTGACCCCCAGAATATAACACTCGGAGCTAGCAAAAATATCCAGAATATAAAATTTGAATAAATGTTTGAAATTCCTTTCACACCGATCACCATGTGCTTAATTCCAAGCAGTGAAATAAAACTAAGAACAAGCATGTGAATAACAGGATCACCAAAACTGATAAAGTGAATTACGCTATGGAATCTTAGGATATTGCGATTATAATTAAGAATCGACTGAGCACCTACATCCCAGTGGTTCATATCTCCAAGATGAGTAAGTACTTCTTGATGTGAGTAATTCCAACCAGTGAGAAACTTGAAATAATGGATTGGGGATGAGTAAAAAACATCATTGAGGAGTTTACCTTCACGCATAAAGTCCCCAGCATCTGCAGTAAGCATGCCGCTTCCGTAAAATTCAGAATAGATGAATAGAAAATAGAGCCCAACGAGAACTTTTATGCAGTATCCGAAAATCATGGCCCACCGAGATACTCCTTCTATCTGCGTTAGCCTAGAATAGCGGAGTAATATAAGGAGTAACAAGAATATAAAGATTGAATAAACCACTAAACTCGTTTCGTTTTTTTGTAAAAATAATGAAAGTTTAATGCCATGTTGTCTATTAATTAGGACATTTTGTCATAAAGCCTGTGATGGCATAGAGATTGACATAGGTTTGACGAAATAAAAGAAAAAAATAGATGAAAACAGGTCAAATTAATGTTCAAACGGAAAACATTTTTCCAATCATTAAAAAATTCTTGTATTCGGATCACGAAATCTTTTTACGTGAGCTCGTTTCGAATGCAGTTGATGCCAGTCAAAAAGTTAAATTTCTCTCGTCAAACGGAGAATTTAAAGGTGAATTAGGAGAGTTACAAGTCGAAGTGCTTCTGAATAAAGAGGAGAAGACGCTGACAATTCGTGATCGAGGAGTCGGGATGACCGAAGAAGAGATAGAAAAGTATATCAATCAAATTGCATTTTCGGGTGCCGAAGAGTTTGTTGAGAAATACAAAGGTGAAGAAGGAGCAGAGCAAATTATTGGTCACTTCGGTTTAGGATTCTACTCTGGGTTCATGGTTTCAGATCGTGTTCAGATACAAACGCTATCTCACAAAGAAGGTGCTAAGCCTGTTCAATGGGAAAGTGATGGTACTCCAGAATTTACGATTCAAGAAATAGAGAAGACAGATAGAGGTACTGATATTATTCTTCATATTGCTGAAGACTCGATTGAGTTTTTGGAGAAGGATAGAGTTCAGGGAATACTTAGCAAATACTGCAAGTTTTTGCCACACCCAATTGTTTTTGGAACTAAGACAGATTACCAAGATGATCCGAATGGAGAGAAGGATGATGATGGAAAAGTAAAACGTGTAGCGGTAGAAGTTGTCAATCAAGTAAATAATGTTAGCCCTGCATGGACGAAAGCGCCAGCAGACTTATCGAAAGATGATTATGATGGCTTTTACAGAGAACTGTATCCTTCAACTTTTGAAAATCCGTTGTTCCATATTCACTTGAATGTTGATTACCCATTCAACCTGACAGGAATTCTGTATTTCCCTAAAATTTCTGAAAATATTGAAGTTCAGCGAAATAAAATCAATCTTTATTCAAATCAAGTATTTATCACTGACAGCGTGGAGGAGATAGTACCTGAATTCTTGACATTACTTCATGGTGTAATTGATTCTCCAGACATTCCTTTAAATGTCTCTAGATCATACCTGCAGAGTGATTCGAATGTCAAGAAAATCTCAACACATATCACGAAAAAGGTTGCTGATAAACTTGGTCAGATGTTCAAAAATGACCGAAAGGACTTTGAAGATAAATGGGCTGACTTAAATGTATTTGTTCAATACGGATCACTTTCTGATGATAAGTTTGCCGAGAAAGCAAAGAACTTCACTCTCATGAAAAATACGGATGGTGAACATTTCACAATCGAAGATTACAAAGAGAAAATTGCAACACTTCAAACGAACAAAGATGAGAAGGTGGTAATTCTTTATTCGAATGAACCAGAGGAACAGTTTGGGTTCGTTCAAAAGGCTAAAGAACGTGGATACGATGTATTGCACCTTGCTGGACCTCTCGTTCCTCATTGGATTAGTAAAATGGAGCAATCAGAGGAAAATATTTCATTTGCTCGTGTTGATTCAGACACACTTGACAACCTGATTCAAAAGGACGAAGAGATTCCATCAAAATTATCAAAAGAAGATGAGGATACTTTGAAGCCAATGTTTGAAGAAATTGTGGATAAAGAAAAATTCTCTATCCAATTCGAAAGCATGAATTCAGCAGATGCTCCGATTATTATTACTCAACCAGAATTCGTTCGTAGAATGAAGGAACAGCAACAAATGGGTGGGTTTATGGGAGCTTTTCCTGATATGCATAACATTGTAGTGAACGCAAATCACGAGAAGATCTCTGATATATTAAGTACGAAGACCAAGAAGTCTCAGGAAAGAAAAATCAAACAGCTCACGGACATAGCAATGTTAGCTCAGGGCATGTTGAAAGGTGAAGCTTTGAGTAAATTCATTGAGAGAAGTATAGATTTAGTATAAATTCGAAGGGCTGATTACTGGGTAGTCAGCCCTTTTTGAAATTAAAGAGTATTGTTTAAGTACATTTTCGCATTAGCAGGATTTTTTCTTTTGGGTCGTAGCTTTTTCGGCGCAATCCTCGGCTTCTTTATTGGGTCAGGAATAGATAATTATCAACGAATTTCTGGCCAATTCAAAGCGCAAGCGGGCAGGGATGGGAGATCTTTTACACAGGAGGACATATTTAATTATTACCAGCAAAGAACAAGCGCTGCTTCGGGCAATGATGTACCTACAATGCTAATCGCACTTTCTGCAGCTGTGATGAAGGCTGATGGTAAAGTGCTGAAATCTGAACTGAATTATGTGAAGGCTTTCTTTGCTCAGCAGTTTGGACCTCAGTTCAATGCTCAACACCTCGCTACTCTCAAGAAATTTGTCGATTCGGGAAATATTCCACTTCAGCAAATTTGTTCTGATATTCAGCGAAGAATGCAACCGGAGGTTCGAGTTCAGTTACTCCATTACCTCTTTGGTATTGCGAAGGCGGACGGAGATGTTTCCCCTGCGGAAATTAGTGTGATCCAAGACATTGCTAACATGATGGGTGTGTCAAGAGTTGATTTCGAGAGTGTAAAGAACATGTTCTATAGAAATGTCGATTCCGACTATGCGGTACTTGGCATCGAATCTAGCGCCACTGATGATGAGGTAAAAAAGGCGTATAGAAAGATGGCAATTAAATTCCACCCGGATAAAGTTGCAGCAATGGGTGATGAATATCAAAAAGGAGCAAAAGAGAAGTTCCAAAAAATTCAAGAATCTTACGATGCAATTAAGAAGCGTCGAGGAATGAAGTAGGATATTACTGCCTTTATCTTTAGTTGATCTATTAGGTTAACTGCCCTTAATTTAGTAGTTTAGGTTAGTGAACTCGACCACTTCGATACGCGACCGCTTTAAGCTTGCAATGTTACCTGCTTTAATAACAGGTTTGTTTACGAATGCATACATAATTGTATTGTTGATCGTCTTTGATGCATCACATATTCTTTGGAGTCCAATTGCTGGATCTATCATTTTCATTGCTTGTTTTATCTCTTTACAGTCCGATCGAATTACTTCGAAAGTAGTTTTTCTTGTGACCTGCTATACAGTGGCTGCGGAGATAACGGTACATACTCATGTGTTCGGCTGGGATACTGGATTTTTCTATTTTATTTTTTTACTGCCTATGGTGTTTTTACTAAACACAAAATGGACTCGTTGGATGTATATTTTATATAATGGTTCAATCCTGCTGATATTCTCATGGCTTCGGTATACATATTATGCGGAGTCCGGAACGCTTCCAATATCGGATTATTGGGTTGATTTCCTAAATGCATTTAACGCTGTGGCTGCGGGCGCAGTGGTGTTCGTTATCTTGACATTCTTTAGTATCACTATATACCATAAAGATGAAGAGTTAGTTCAGGCAAACGAAGAACTAGAAAGACAGAATAAGGAAATAACGGAGCAACATGATCATCTCCAAATTCTCCTGAAGGAGGTGCACCATCGAGTCAAGAACAATCTACAGATAATTTCATCTTTGATGTCCCTTCAAACTCGAACGGTTAAAGACAAAGCCATAGCAGCAACACTCAACGAAAGCCGCAGGCGTGTTGAAGCGATTGCATTGATACATCAAAAACTTTATCAAGGTGATAATGCAAATCAGGTAAACTTCAAATCTTATTTGTCTGAATTGATGAGTTCGCAGCATAATATGAATCCTCATGTTAAATACACAGCGCAGACAGAAGAGGCGATTTTAACTTTAGATACGTCGGTTCCGCTTGGATTAATCGTCTCGGAAATGATTACAAATTCAATAAAACATGGATTTGAACATGTGGCAGAACCGGAAATCACCGTCTGTTTGAGTGGAAGTAGTGATGGTTACGAGTTAATTGTGCGCGATAATGGTTGTGGATTATCGCGTGATTTTGATCTTCAGAATCCAATTTCACTTGGCACTGAAATCATCATGGCACTCGTGGACCAAATTGGAGCCCAAATCTCTCATGCGAATGTTTCCGGTGCAGAGTTTGTCATCACATTCAAAGATGAGAACGAATTTATAGGAAGTGATTCTTGATTTATTGAATTTTACCCAATGCAAACATCGTAGGTTTCTTCGCTAAATCATAAGCATTGTCTCTCCAATTTTTCACTGACATCGTTTTAATGTTCTCGTCATGTATCGTTAAGTTACTTGCGATGCATAACATTGTTGTGTCGCTCAACTCATTCAACAAATCCTCTAGAACATTCATATTCCGAAAAGGTGTATCCATAAAGACATGCGTAACGCTATTTCTGTAGACGTCCGCTTCGAATTTTTTCATTGCGTGGATTCTGTCTTTGCGCTCTTTAGGGAGATATCCATGGAATGAGAATTCTTGTCCTGAAAAACCACTACCCATAATTGTCATGAGAATAGAAGAAGCGCCAACGAGCGGTTTCACTTGTATCTTTCTTGCATGTGCTAATCCTACGACAACGGCTCCTGGATCTGCAATACCTGGACATCCGGCATCTGAAAGAACACCTATATCATTTCCGTCAACTGCGTGACGGATGAAACCATGTAATTCATGTGATTCCGTCTTTCGATTAATCTCCAAAAAAGTACTGTCGTCAATCGGGAATGTTCGATCCAGTTTTCTCAAGTAACGACGTGCTGCTCTAATGTCCTCGACTATAAAAAAGCGAAGTTGAATGACTGTAGTTCGTACATCTTCAGGTGTAATATCAGTTGTGCTTTCTCCTCCCAAAGTAGTTGGGACCATATAAATTGTTCCTTTCGGCATAGATTACTTATTTGAAAGTTGGTTTATTATTACATCAGTCGCTTCATCCAAAAGATTAAAGACGTCAACGAACCCCTGATCTCCTCCATAATAAGGATCTGGTACTTCAAGGTCCTTTCCTGGGTGAGATTCATTAAGAATCATTCTTACTTTAGAACGATCTTCTTGCGTGCGAGCTAAATTAAAAACATTGTCCTGATTACTCTTATCCATCACATAAATGAGGTCAAAATTATCGTAGTCGGCTACTTCAAATTGTCTAGCGCGCAAATCATTAATCGGGTATCCGAATGATTTTCCTGTTGCTTGCATCCTGTTATCTGGAGCTGAACCAACATGATAGCCAGCTGTACCCGCAGAATCAACTTCAATGCTGAGTCCAGCATTAGCCACTTTCTTACGCAGGATACCATCCGCCAGCGGTGATCTACAAATGTTTCCAAGACAAACCATTAATATTTTCATGCTGCAAAAATACACAACCTTGTAAACTAGGAGTCTGTAGGGAGATTTTTCCTTGAATTAATTCGAATAATTGGTGCAAAGGATGAAAATTCTCTCAGCTTAGGAAATATTCATTCAAAGCATCGATATGTTCGAAGCGAAATGGTTAAATGTTCATTCTTATGCTTTAATGCTTTATTTGATCCAACCGATTCTTGATTTCGAACGTTAATATAGTAGAACCTACAATATTATATAGGTATGAGACAACTAAAGATTACTAAACAAGTTACCAATCGTGAAACAGCATCATTGGATAAATACTTACTAGAAATAGGACGTGTTGACCTGATTACAGCTGAAGAGGAGGTAGCATTGGCAAGAAGGATTAAGGAGGGTGATAAAGGAGCGTTGGAGAAATTGACAAAAGCGAATTTGCGTTTTGTAGTGTCCGTTGCTAAACAGTATCAAAACCAAGGAATGTCCCTGCCAGATTTAATTAATGAAGGTAACCTAGGATTGATTAAGGCCGCTGAGCGATTTGATGAAACGAGAGGATTCAAATTTATCTCCTACGCAGTTTGGTGGATTCGCCAATCTATTCTTCAATCATTGGCAGAGCAAGCAAGAATTGTTCGATTACCACTAAATAAAATTGGTACAATCAATAAGATAAATAAAGCATTCTCGCATTTGGAACAGCACTTAGAACGTCCGCCTTCTGCTGAGGAAATGGCTGATCATCTTGAATGTTCCGTTGCAGATGTTCGTCAGTCCATCAATAATACTGGAAGACACGTGTCAATGGATGCGCCTCTGGTATCGGGCGATGAGTCATCCTCGTCTATGTATGACATTTTACCAAACGACTCACTTCCAGGACCAGAGAAAAACTTGGTGGTTGATTCACTAAGAAAAGATATTGAAAGATCCTTGTCTACATTAACCACTCGAGAAGGTGATGTTGTTAGACTTTACTTCGGCCTAAACGGAAGAAGCCCTCTTACACTGGAGGAAATTGGTGTACAATTCGAACTTACTCGAGAACGGGTTCGGCAGATAAAAGAAAAAGCAATACGACGACTAAAACACACATCTCGCAGCCGGATGCTACAATCATACCTTGGTTAAGCGGGATCCACGTCGACTACTACTCTTATTGACTTATGCGAAGGAACGCCGAAGAAATCATCAATGATTTGTTGGAGGCGTTCTTTTACTTGCTTATCGTTTGCTGTCCTTTCAATTTTTAAAACAATAGTCTTAAGGTAGTAATTGTTTATTCTCCGGACTACTGGAAATTCAGGGCCTAAGACTCTTTCTTTGAATACTTCCTTCATGGACCCTGCGAGCTGAATTGCTCCTTGATTCAATGCATTTTCATTCCTATGCCGAAGCGTCAGTTGGATAACCTTATAAAATGGAGGGTAAAAGAAATTTTGACGTTCGATGACTTCACTTTCGTAGAAACTAATAAAGTCATGATCCATGACTTTTTGGATTACCCAGTGATCAGGGTCGCCAGTTTGCAGGATTACTTTACCTCGTTTTTTTCGCCTTCCAGATCTACCAGCTACTTGAGTCATTAATTGAAAAGATCTTTCAAATGCTCTGAAATTTGCTCGATTCAAGAGCATGTCAGCATCGAGGATACCAACTAGATTTACATTATCGAAATCCAGACCTTTAGATACCATTTGAGTTCCGATCAAAATATCAATGTTCCCGGCCGCAAAATCACCTAGAATATTGGCGTATGCATTTTTAGATCGGGTAGTGTCTAAATCTAATCGCTTAATAACCTTGTCTGGAAATATTAATCCTAATTCATCTTCGACCTTTTCAGTTCCGAAGCCTAGCATTTTAAGTCTATTGCTTCCACACGCTGAACAGGTTCCTACTGGCGGAATTGTGTAACCGCAGTAGTGACATTTAAGTTGGTTAGTGTGTTTGTGATAGGTAAGTGATACATCACAGCTTTTACACTTTGGCGTCCAGTTACAGACTTCGCACATCCAAAGAGGAGTATAACCACGTCTATTTTGAAAGAGAATCACCTGTTCCTCCAAATTAAGCGCTTCACGAATATGGTCAACCATTGTCGATGTGAAATCCGATTGCATGCTCTTTTGCTTACGTTCCTTACGGACGTTTGCGCATTGAATTTCTGGGAGCATCAGTCCACCAAATCTCTCCGATAACTCAACTAACCGATATTTATCTGATTTTGCATTGTAATAGGACTCTATGGAAGGCGTAGCTGATCCTAAGAGAACATTCGCTTTATGCAATGATCCTAATACAATACTACAATCGCGGGCATTATATCTCGGCGATGGATCGTATTGCTTGAAAGTTCCTTCGTGCTCTTCATCTACTATTATGAGACCTAAATCTCTATATGGTAAGAATATTGACGATCGTGCTCCTAAAATGATTCTGAATCGATTCGGATCGTTATTTAAAACATGATTCCAAATTTCGACTCGTTCATTCTGGTTAAACTTTGAATGATAAACTCCAATTTGTTCACCGAAGTAAATAGATAACCTTTGGATTAACTGGGTAGTAAGTGCAATTTCTGGAAGTAAAAACAGCACTTGTTTTCCCAAATCTAACTGCTCCTGAATCAATTGTACGTATACTTCGGTTTTTCCAGATCCAGTTACTCCATGCAATAGAACAACCTTATCCTCATCAAACCCATTATGGATTTCCTCGAGAGATTTTTTCTGAGCCGGAGTTAGATCCATAAATTCGGAGCCTCCATCAAACTCTTCATCAAAACGAGATACTTCACGCTTTTGTTGAAAAACAATTCCGTTTCGCTCCAATGTATTCAATGATGACTGAGATACTCCATCATTCAATAGTTCTTTTCGCAAGACTGGGTTGATTGAGCCCTCTGCCCATTTGCCTTTATGGACGAGTGAAAGAAGGGCGCCTAATTGTTTCTCTTTGCTTTTAACAGCATCGATTTCCTGGATGTAAGAGTTTAGTATTTCTTCTTGAAGAAAGTGTTCTGTTAGTGTTACGTATACTGCAGTTTTTGGAATGAACTTATCGTTCAACGCTTCAAGTGATATAACCGCTTTTTTTTCAATTAGTGCCTTTACAACCGGCTGTATTGTCTTAATTCCAATCAATTCGGAAATCTGCTTTAAATCCATTTTTTCATGCATTTCGAGTGCAAGAACAATTTCAAGTTCTCGTTCGGTAAGCATTTTTGGATTTACTTCGTAATCGGGGTGTAGAACAATTTGAGTTTCACTTGCCAGCTTAAAGTTCGCAGGTAAGGCAGCATTCAATACATCGCCAATTGGGGCCATATAGTAGGAAGAAATCCATTTCCAAAAAGTGTATTGTCTAGGCGTTATTATTGGCCTCTCATCGAGTAAATGCTCTATATACTTTGCTTGATATTGCTTTGGTATATTTTGATGAATTTGAGTAACTATTCCTGTAATTAGTTTGCTTCTACCAAATGGTACGACGACACGTGCACCCGTAAAAATCGAATCGTTTAACTCAAATGGAACACGATACGTAAATTCATTTCGTATGGGTACAGGAAGGATAACATCGACAAAAAGTGTTTTCCTATCGGTCATAAGTTAAAGGTAGTAATCCAATAGAATTATCTCGAAAAATTCAGCCTAAAATAATCTTGGATCAAGGACAAGCATATGACTCTTCGTTTCCGAAAATATTATCTCCAGGATGCTCGCTACAGAAATTGTAAAGTCCAGTAATTGGGCCTTGACACAATTCTTGAGTCGATTTCTTGTCGATAGCTCTTAAGTATGCTTGCGCTGAAGATACGAAGAAAGGTTTTACTACTCGAATTGTCTGTCTCGATGAGAAAATCCCAACAACTCTGTTCTCTCCGGAAGTGGTAAGATTAGTAAAAGTTGGTTTACTCTGAGCAAGTGAACTACTCGGCTCATTAACTAAGATGTAATTGTAAAAATCTTCAGCGGCTCCTGTAATGGTCGTAGTAACCGAAAAGAACCTACGTTTATCGATTAATGGATCCTGGCCTGCACAAGCTGTTGCCATTAGGTTGTAGAATGTCTCTCCGTTCGCAGTAAAAGTTTTGCTCTCGTTAGGATTTACCTCAGTTTCACCAAGTTTCCATGAGAAACTCTTCAACTCTCCTGAAGTTCCAATGTATTCAGCATATCCAATATCTAACGTTGTATTGATCATGTACGAGTTACCAGTTGAAACACTTACTCCTGTGCCTGTGTACTCACCTGGGTTTGATGCAAATTTGAAAGAGAAGTTCTGACTAGCGGATGAAGTTGACAATCCATCAACCAATCTTGTTTGTCCTGTAATTTCGAACTCACCATTGTTGATGTCAACATGCAAGTCATAAGTTGCAGCTGGATTTAATGGGTTAGAAGGACTAGTTTCAAAATAATATACTTTCTGATCTGGCGCAAAGAAGATTCCGTTTTCATCTTTATTATCTATGATAGTGTCTCCTAGTATCCATGTTCTTTGAACAGAACCACCGATTGATTCAGTTACTGTAGCTACGACTGTTTCAAAATAATTTGAATCTGCAATTGCTGCAATTTCCGTTGCATTCCCAGGACCGATAAATGCACGATTTACTTTGATAATGTGAACACTGTCAGCTTGGTCAAGTAGGCCATAGATAACCGCGGTTTCTTCAAAATCACCTGAAAGGGTAATGTCTTCGTTACATGATTGAAGAGAAATGATTACCACAAGTGTGGCAATTATTACTAAGATTTTTTTCATAGCTAGTTTAGAGTATTGCTCAAAGATAGGAATTTCTATCGCTCTATCATCGTTTTATACTCAACGATGGT
>TARA_Y100000385_G_scaffold64113_1_pt1 | contig 11549 bp, 8 predicted proteins | sample TARA_Y100000385 | Tara Oceans TARA_Y100000385 (sample SAMEA2620980) | marine metagenome | biome: marine biome (ENVO:00000447); feature: surface water layer (ENVO:00002042); material: "saline water (ENVO:00002010), including plankton (ENVO:xxxxxxxx)" | depth 5 m
AGCAAAAATAGAATCTTCCATATTTACCAATCCTTTCCATCCTGAGCATAAAACAATAACATCTTTTATAGATTTCATTATAAAATCATAAACTACATCTATATTTATAAAACAAGCAGAAATAACTTCATGTTTACTTGATAACCTGATCGCTTTTGTTCCGTTAGTAGTGGTTAAAACAAGTGTTTTATTTTTTACATCATCATTCATATACTGAAAAGGAGAGTTTCCAAGAGGGACACCTTCAATTGGCTCTGCATTTCTTTCGGCAGCAACTATATATCCTTCTTTATTTATGTATTGTTTTGCTTGTTCTAAAGAACTAACCGGTATTAATTCGGAAATTCCATAATGAAAAGCAGTAGATATTACAGTGGTAGCACGTAAAATATCTACTACAATAACTAATTGATTTCCCTCATCATAATGGTGGAATAAATCTGACGTTAAACAAACATTTAATCTCCTCATTTTACAAATGGTAAACTTACAATTTTAGATTTAACCTTCTTCTTTCTAATCTGAATATAAACCTCTGAATGAATTGAAGTGAATTTAGTAGAAACATATCCCATAGCAATAGATTTATTTAGTGTTGGAGACATAGTGCCTGAGGTAATCAGTCCGATTTGATTTCCTTCTTTATCTATTATTGGATAATCTTTTCGGGCAATTCCTTTTTCTACTAATTCAATTCCTACTAATTTTCTGCTCGTTCCTTCTTCTTTCTGTATTTTTAGATTTTCATAGCTTACAAATTCCTTATTAAATTTTGTAATCCATCCTAAACCTGCTTCAACTGGTGAAGTAGTATCGTTAATATCGTTTCCATACAAGCAAAATCCTTTTTCTAATCTGAGAGTATCACGAGCTGCAAGACCTATTGCTTTCATCTGAATTTTTGTTGAAAATAATGCGTCCCACAAAGTTCTTGTATCTTCATTTCTTACATATAATTCGAATCCAATTTCTCCAGTATAACCTGTTCTGGACAAGATTACATCCTCAACTCCTGCAATACTTCCAATCTTAAAATTATAATATTTTATTTCAGTAAGATTAACATCCGTTAGTTCTTGCAATAAATCAATAGATCTAGGACCTTGAACTGCTAATAAAGAGTAATTATCTGACTGATTATCAATTTTACAATCAAAAGTATTATGTGAATTAATCCAATCTAAATCCTTCTGCATATTAGATGCATTCACAACTAGAAGATACGTATTCTCTTCTATCATATACAGTAAAAAATCATCTACAATTCCACCACTATCATTTGGCAAACAAGTATATTGTACTTTTCCTGGAGAAAGTTTACTCACGTCATTTGAAGTGATATATTGCAAAAAATCTAATGAATTTGAACCACTGACAAATACTTCTCCCATATGAGAAACATCAAAAACTCCAACCGATTCACGAACAGTTTTGTGCTCTAATTTTACTCCATCAGAATACTGAACTGGCATAAGATATCCTGCAAATTCTACCATCTTGCCACCGATACTTTCGTGTACATCCGAAAGAACTAATTTTCTCATAAATTTTGATTTAAATTTAGCAAATATAAAACTTAATAAATTGATTTTGACAATTATAGGATTCTTTTAAAACTTAATTTAAATATATCGTTAGATATCCATAAAAAATTATTATTTTGCTTTCAAATAAATATAATTGAAGAAACTAGAAAGAAAATTAACTCTAACTAATATAATTGCAATTAGCATTGCTGGAATGTTAGGAGGTATTTTTGTGTTACCAGGTATAGCTGCCGCAAAAACTGGATCTTCTGTATGGCTTGCATTCTTACTAGCTGCAATTTGTATACTTCCTGCAGTACTCTCGAAATCAGAACTCGCAACCGCTATGCCTAAATCAGGGGGGACGTACGTTTATATTGAAAGAGCCTTTGGTCCTCTTTTTGGAACAATATCTGGATTAGGACTTTGGTTATCATTATTATTAAAAAGTGCATTTTGTTTAGTAGGTTTTGGAGCATACTTTTCAGTTCTCACTAAAACACATTTTATTCAAATAGAATATCTGTCCTTAATATTCTTATTTTTAATAATGATATTAAACATAATGGGAGTAAAGAAAGTTGGAAAAGTTCAACTTTTTATAGTAATTATTAGTATCTTAGGATTAATTTCTATCCTAATATTAGGTCTTCCAAAATTAGAAAAAGAGTATTTAGACCCATTCTTTAAATTTGGTGATCAAGGATTAATTACAACAATTGCCTTTGTTTACGTTGCTTATGCGGGAGTTACTAAAGTAGCCGCTATTGCCGGTGAAGTTAAAAACCCTAGTAAGAATCTTCCCCTATCTATGATTTTTTCATTAATTCTTATTACTATTATTTACACTGTAATATCGTATACCTTAGTAGGAAATATTTCTGTCGAATCTCTAAAATCTGACTACAAACCAATCCATACTTTAGCTTACTCATTATCAGGAGAATGGTTTGCGGTAACTATAGCAGTAATAGGAGTTTTAACTTTAATCTCAATGGCAAATTCCGGAGTATTAGCCTCATCCAGATTTCCATTTGCTATGGCAAACGATAAATTACTTCCTTCCTTTTTCACAAAGGTTCACAGTAAATATCTGACACCCATTAATACTATATTTGCAACTTGTATTATAATGGCTTTAGTTATTTTACTTTTAGATGTAGAAAAAATAGCAAAACTTGCAAGTGCGTTTAAAATTACTATGTTTATTGCTGTTAACCTATGTGTTATAATATTAAGAGAAACATCTGTTCAGTGGTATAAACCAACATATAAATCTCCTCTTTATCCATATATTCAATTATTTGGAATATTTAGTGGGATTATCTTACTCTTCTATTTAGGTTTCATGCCAATAATTGCAATACTTGTGATATCATTTCTAGGATATATAATATATTATATCTATGGGAAAAACGCTTCAAGAACTGGTGTAATGACTCAATACGGACACATTCCTGCATTATATATATTATTTGGGAAGAAAAGAAACTACAAACATCTAAAAGAACTAGAAGACAAAGAAAGAGAAGAAATGTTAAATATAAGCATAGATAAGGATGCTGGAGTAATCGTTCCATTATTAGGTAATGAAATTGCTCCAACCACCCTCATAGAAATTGGAGCTTCATTAAACGCTAAATCAAAAATACAAACTTTAAATATTATTGAAGTTCCAGACCAAACATCATTAGATGCATTTTTAGAAGAAAAACCTAAAACAAAATCATTAGAACGTATTGTCAAAAAATTAGATAGCCGTATTCAACAAGATATTTATTTTGAATCTATCGCGACCCATAAGCTATCTGAAACTATGCAAGTTTTGAGTGAAATAACAAATATAAAGTGGTTAATCTTGAGTTGGAATGGAAGAGCTTATAATGGAATATTCTTCAACAACCCAATAGGATGGATTATAAGCCATATTAATTCGAACTTCGCATTGTTCAAGTGTAATGGAGTTACAGAGTTTAATAACGTATTATTATCAATCCGACATAATAGTCAAGATATACAAAAACTAATTGCGTCTACCAATTCATTATGTAAATATTTTAATTCTGAATTTACATTACTACATGTGTTAAATAAAGAAACTAGAAAAGAAGAAATAGAAAATATAAAAAAAACATCAAAGAAAGCATTGTCAGGAACTAAAGGAAAATTATTGTTAAAAATATCAGACAATCCTATTGACTCAGTTTCTAATTTAACTTCAGAATACGATTTATTAATATTAGGAACACCAAAAAAAGATACTTGGGCAACTATGTTATTTGGAACAGGTAAAGATAAGTTCGCGATTAGTTCAGCATGCTCGGTTCTAAGGCTCACTATAAAAAATTAATAATTTATAACATTCTGTTACTATAAACCTGAACACGAAGGATTTAATAGATTGGTTTTTTTTAGTACATTTGTACTAGTTTTTAATTTAAATAAATAAAAAGATGGCTGATAATAGAGATGAAATTTATTCAAAATCGCTTAGAGCAGGAAGAAGAACTTACTTCTTTGATGTAAGATCAACAAGAGCAGATGATTTTTACTTGACAATTACTGAAAGTAAAAGAGATTTTAATGAAGATGGAACTCCTTTTTACAAAAAACATAAAATATATCTATACAAAGAAGATTTCCAAAATTTTAAAGATCATCTGAATGAATTAACTGATTACATTATTAAGGAAAGAGGTGAAGAGATTATCTCTTTAAAAGATAAAGAAACAACTTCTGAAGAAATCAAAACAGATGAAACTGAGGAAGATGAGAAAGTGGAAGAAAAGAAGAAAGAAGAATCTCCAGTAAATGAAAAAATCCCTGAAGAGGAAGTAAAAGAAGAAGCAACAACTGATTTTACAGAAGTAAACTTTGAAGATCTAGGTAAAGATGAAGATAAATAACAAAAAAAAGATTAATTTTAAAGCCCTTTTATTAGGGCTTTTTTATTAAAAACTTTCCGATTTTTGTTAATAAGTGACCCTATACAGAATATATTCTCACTTTTATAGTTGTATTTTTGAAATGTTCAAATAAAATAAATAAATGGGAAAAATAATTGCAATTGCAAATCAAAAAGGAGGAGTAGGAAAAACAACTTCAGCTATGAATCTATCAGCTGGACTAGGAGTATTAGAGAAAAAAGTCTTATTAGTAGACACTGATCCTCAAGCAAATTCAACTTCTGGTGTAGGATACGACCCAAGAAAAATTGAGAACGGAGTATACGAATGTCTTATTGGAAAAGTAAAAGCAAAAGACATCATCTTAGAAACTAAAAGTCCTAATCTGTTTTTATTGCCCGCTCATATTGATTTGGTAGGTGCTGAGTTAGAACTTGTAAATGTAGAAAACAGAGAACAAATGATGAAAAATTCTCTCTCTGAAATCATTGATGATTTTGATTATATTATTATCGATTGTGCTCCATCTTTAGGTCTTCTAACTCTAAATTCTCTTACAGCTGCTCATTCGTTAATTATTCCTATTCAGTGCGAATATTTCGCATTAGAAGGACTAGGTAAATTATTAAATACTGTAAAAATTGTACAAAGAAGATTAAACCCAGAACTAACTATTGAAGGATTGCTTCTAACAATGTATGATACTAGATTACGTCTGTCAAATCAGGTTGTAGAAGAAGTAAAAACTCACTTCCAGGATTTAGTTTTTAAAACAATCATTCACCGAAATGTAACTTTAGGTGAAGCTCCATCTTATGGTGAAACAATTATTGTTCATGATTCTACAAGTAAAGGAGCTATCAACTATTTAAATTTATCTCAGGAGATAATTGATAAAGAAAAAGTTTCCAAAAATTTAGAAGAAAACTTAGTAAGTAATGAATAACAAAAAGAGTGTGTTAGGTAGAGGGTTAGGTTCTATATTAAGAAATCCTGAAACAGATATCACAACAAGCTCTAACAACAAAGAGAGTATTGTAGGTAATATAAATACTATCAAAATTGATGTGATTTCTACAAATCCTTTCCAGCCAAGATCAGAATTTGATCAAGAAAAACTTGAAGAACTCTCTCACTCTATAAAGACATTAGGAATTATTCAACCTATTACCGTTCGTAAATTAGGGAACGACAAATACCAACTTATCTCAGGAGAAAGAAGATTAAGAGCATCTAAGATGGCAGGTAAAACTGAAATTCCTGCATTTATCAGAATCGCAAACGATCATGAGATGCTAGAAATGGCGCTGGTAGAAAACATACAAAGAAGCAACCTAAACCCTATTGAAATCGCTCTTACTTACCAACGATTAATGGAAGAATGCAAACTAACTCAGGAACAATGTTCTGAGAGAGTTGGAAAAAAAAGAAGTTCGGTTGCAAATTTTCTAAGATTATTAAAACTACCGAAAGAAATTCAACTTGCCTTACAACATTCAAGTATTTCGATGGGACATGCCAGAGCTCTAATAAATGTAAAAGATTTAGAAATCCAGATGAATATATTTAATGATGTAGTTGCTAACGGATTTTCAGTTAGAGAAGTAGAACAATTGGTTCGTACTTTTGCTGACATAGGGTACAAGCAAACATCAAAACCTAAGACTCCCACTATTCTTAATTCCTTACCTTTTTCTTCCCAACAAAAAATACATAATTTGAGTAATTATTTAGAAAAGGATATTGATGTAAAACGAAATAAAAAAGGAAAGGGTAAACTGATTATTCCTTTCAATTCTGATGATGATTTCATCTCATTAATTGGTAAAATTTCTGAAAAATCCTAATGAAAAGGAAGTACATATTCTTTATCTGTACTCTGATTTCTTTATCTATCTCTTCACAAAAAATTCAGAAAGATAAATCCCCTAAAAAAGCAGCTATTTATTCTGCAGTTATTCCTGGATCTGGACAAATTTACACCAAAAAATACTGGAAGGTTCCTATTATTTACGGAGGACTTGTTACTTCTGCATATTTTATAAATGATAATAATAATCAGTATAATGAATATAGAGATGCCGCTTTACTCAGTTATGAAACTGGAGAAGAACAATTAGGATACACATATTCAGAACTGATAATTCTTAAAGATCATTACAAAAGAAATCGTGAAATATCTTATTTTTCTTTTGTAGGAGTTTACATCCTAAATATTATTGATGCATCTGTTAATGCACATCTTTTTCATTTTGATGTTTCTGATGATATAAGTTTAAACATACGTCCTTATTCAACTTTCAGCAATACAGGAGTGTCATTCTCGTTAAATTTATAAATTTGCACAAAATATAATATCATGCTCAAAGACATAAAAAACATAAATGATTGGGATAAATTTAAAAAAAGGAAATTTTTCTGGTCTTTTACAATATCATGGAGTCTTTTTGTGTGGTTAATTGGTGGAGAATGGTTGTATTTTATCCCTTTCATTGTGGGGGATGTTATATTCTGGAAAACTTTCAATTACACTTTCTGGAAGAAACGAAAGAAAGAAGAAAAGAAACCTAAAGGGTGGCTTGGAAGTTGGGGAGACGCTATTTTGTTTGCTGTAATTGCAGCTACAATTTTACGAACTTTCTTTATTGAAGCATATACTATACCAACACCATCTATGGAAAAATCATTGATGGTTGGAGATTATTTATTTGTAGATAAAACTGCATACGGACCAAGAGTTCCTATGACTCCACTTTCTTTTCCATTAGTTCACCATACCCTTCCTTTGTTAGGAGGACAATCCTACTTAGAATGGTTAAAACTTCCATATCATAGAATTTCTGGATGGAAAAATGGAAACGAAAAATCTGAAATTGGGGTGGAAAGAAATGATTGCGTGGTTTTTAACTGGCCAGCAGAAAGATTAGGAAGACCTATTGATAAAAAAGAAAATTATGTAAAAAGATGTGTAGCTCTTCCTGGTGACGAACTGAAAATTAAAGATGGAATACTCTTTATTAATGGAAAAGAAGAAACTCAACATGAGATAAAAGAAAACCAAGTAGAAAAGAAAAAACAAAGAAGATATTTTGTAAAAATAAAACCAAAAGTTTTATCAAAGTCTTTTAAAAATTGGCAAGAATTTTCTGACTATTGTTATGAGGAATACGATATTATACCATTAGATAAAATAAATTACCAAAACCAAGCTGTAAGAGATTTTAGTGTAGCAACAAAAAGGAAAATACATATTAATGCAACTGAGGAGGCTATCTCTGACTTACGTTCTAAGCCTTATATTGATTCTGTCTGGACATCAAGTTCTCAAAATGATATTTTTGGGAATAAAATACAAAATCCTGATGGATTTCTAGCGCATAATCCTTATAACTGGGATGAAGAAAATTATGGTCCTATTAGCATGCCAAAAGCAGGAGAAACTATAGCTCTCACAAGTAAAAACTTGCCTATATATAAACAAATAATAAAAAGATATGAAGGCGAAGAAATGGGAGATGACACAACCTTTCAGAAAGTAAAAGATGGAATTGCAAAAAATGGAAGTTATAATTATGAATTTGAAATGAACTATTATTGGTTGATGGGAGACAACAGACAAAACTCTGCAGACAGCCGTTTTTGGGGTTTTGTACCAGAGAATCATATTGTAGGGAAAAAACTTTTTATATGGATGAGTTACGACCAATATGGAAAAGGAATCAGATGGTCAAGAATGTATAGACCTTGGATGTGGGTAGGAATCATGATTCTTCTTTATCATATATTAAAAAGAGGAATAAAGTGGAATAGAAACAGAACAAGACGACTATCTAAATAAAGTGGAATGTCTTTTACCTATCTCCTATTTAGGTCCTGTGGCCTATTATTCTGTAATCCTTCAATCAGAAGAAATTTTTATTGAAACAAAAGAACATTTTATAAAGCAATCTTTACGGAATAGATGTATAATAATGGGAGCAAATGGAACTCAAACTCTAACTATTCCAAAAGAACGAAAATCATCTGATAAAACTTTAATTTCTGATATTAGTATTTCTAATCAAGATAATTGGCAAAAATTACATTGGCAATCTATTGTTTCTGCATACAACTCCTCTCCTTTTTTCGAATATTACAAAGATGATCTTCTAACTTTCTACAACACAAAACATAATACTCTATTTGATTTTAACCTGAAAATAAGCAAAACTATTTTGGAACTGATGCAGGTAGAAAATAAATTAAATTTTACTTCAAAATTTCAAAAAGAATTTAATGGATTAGATTTCAGATCCTCAAAATTCATTTTAAAAAATCAGGAAGAATACCAACAAGTTTTCTGTGAGAAATATTCCTTCGTTCCTAATCTTTCCATAATAGATGTACTTTTTAACTTAGGTCCAGAAACAACAAGCTACTTAGAAAGACAATCTATATAAACATATTCCTTATTTTTGTAAAAATTTATTTTAATGGCAGATTTAGAATTTAACAAGAATGATGATAAGATGAGGTTACTTATCTCGGATATGAAAAGAAAACATGCTATTGTTTCTTTAGGTGGAGGGAACAAGAAAATTAAAAAACAACATAAGAAAGGAAAACTTACTGCTCGTGAGCGTATTGAATATCTAAAAGATATAGATGCTAACTTTTTAGAAATAGGTGCATTTGTTGGTGATGGAATGTATGAGGAATATGGAGGTTGCCCATCAGGAGGAGTAGTTGCTGGAATTACTTATGTGAAAGATCGACAATGTATTGTTGTTGCCAATGACGCTTCTGTAAAGGCAGGAGCTTGGTTCCCTATTACTGCCAAAAAGAATTTAAGACTTCAGGAAATTTCAATGGAAAACAGATTGCCTATTATCTACTTAGTAGATAGTGCGGGGGTATTCCTTCCTATGCAAGATGAGATTTTCCCAGACAAAGAACACTTTGGAAGAATGTTTCGCAACAATGCTCGTATGAGTTCCATGGGAATTACTCAAATCTCTGCTGTAATGGGAGCCTGCGTTGCAGGAGGTGCTTACTTGCCAATAATGAGTGACGAAGCTCTTATTGTAGATAAAACAGGGTCTATATTTTTAGCCGGTAGTTATTTGGTAAAAGCTGCTATTGGAGAAACTATAGATAATGAAACTTTAGGTGGTGCTACTACCCATTGCGAAATTTCAGGAGTTACGGATTACAAAGCAAAAGATGATAAAGACGCCTTGGATAAAATCCGTAATATAATAGATAAAATTGGAGACACCGAAAAAGCAGGGTTTAGCAGAAAAGAATCAAAAGAACCAAAAGAAGACGAAAAAGAAATTTACGGAATTCTTCCTAGAAATAGAGCAAAGCCTTATAACATGAAAGATATCATATCTCGTCTAATAGATGATTCTGATTTTGAGGAATATAAGGAAGGTTATGGAAAAACTATTATTTGTGGATATGCTCGTGTTGATGGATGGGCCGTAGGTATTGTTTCCAACCAGAGAGAAATGATAAAAACCAAAAAAGGAGAAATGCAATTTGGAGGAGTTATCTATTCCGACTCAGCTGATAAATCAGCTCGTTTTATTGCTAATTGTAACCAAAAGAAAATACCATTGGTGTTTTTGCAAGATGTTACTGGCTTTATGGTGGGGTCCAGGTCTGAACATGGTGGTATTATTAAGGATGGCGCCAAAATGGTAAGTGCTATGGCAAATTCTGTAGTTCCTAAATTCACAGTTATTATAGGAAATTCATATGGAGCAGGTAATTATGCTATGTGCGGGAAAGCTTACGACCCACGATTAATTGTATCTTGGCCAACAGCTGAGATGGCGGTTATGGGTGGAGAGCAAGCTGCTAAGGTTTTATTACAAATTGAAAAATCTTCTTTAAAAGCAAATGGAGAAGAAATTGATGAAAAAAAAGAGAAGGAGCTTTTAAAAACCATTACAGATAGATATGATGCCCAAACCTCACCCTATTATGCCGCTTCTCGTTTATGGATAGATGCTATTATCGATCCTCTGGAAACTAGAAAAGTAATTTCTATGGGAATTGAAGCGGCTAACAATTCACCAATTAAAGAAGCATATAACCCTGGGGTTATTCAATCTTAATTTTATCTCTATTAGAAAAAGGAAGATTAGGTTCGAATCTTGCTACCACGAAACTTATAAGTATTCTAATGAATCACATCCCACAAACTAAAATCTAACATAGAAGAATTGTAAACTAAAAAGTACTTCTTATATTTGCGCTCTTTAATAGTAGAAAAATGATCAATATTACTCTTCCTGATGGAAGTATCAAACAAGTAGAAAGAGGAACTTCTGCAATGGATATTGCTATGGGAATTTCTGAAGGGCTAGCACGAAATGTGCTATCTGCTAGTGTAAACGGAGAAGTTTGGGATGCAAACCGATCTATCACCTCCGATTCTTCCCTTACCCTACATACTTGGAACGACAAAGAAGGGAAAATGAGTTTTTGGCATTCTTCTGCACACATTATGGCGGAAGCATTAGAATCACTTTATCCTGGAGTTAAGTTAGGTATTGGTCCTGCAATCGATAATGGTTTTTACTATGATATTGATTTAGGTGATCGTGTTCTATCTTCTGATGAACTACCTAAGATTGAGAAAAAAATGAAGGAATTGGCTTCTCAAAAAATGTCGTTTGAAAGAAAAGATATTTCAAAAAAAGAAGCTATTACCTACTTCACCGAAAAAGGGGATGAGTACAAATTAGAATTATTAGAAGGATTAGAAGATGGAAAGATCACTTTCTATACACAAGGAAAATTTACCGATTTATGTAGAGGACCACACATTCCTTCCTCTGGAAAAATAAAAGCAATTAAACTTTTGAATATTGCAGGTGCCTACTGGAGAGGAGATGAAAGCCGAAAACAGCTTACACGTATTTATGGAGTTTCTTTCCCTAAACAAAAAGAATTAACTGCACACCTAGAATTATTGGAGGAAGCAAAAAAGCGTGACCACCGAAAACTAGGAAAAGAAATGGAACTTTTTACATTCTCACAAAAGGTCGGCCAAGGTTTACCATTATGGTTACCAAAAGGTGCTCAACTCCGTGAAAAATTAGAAAACTTCCTTAAAAAAGCACAA
>TARA_Y100000385_G_scaffold291267_1_pt1 | contig 11548 bp, 7 predicted proteins | sample TARA_Y100000385 | Tara Oceans TARA_Y100000385 (sample SAMEA2620980) | marine metagenome | biome: marine biome (ENVO:00000447); feature: surface water layer (ENVO:00002042); material: "saline water (ENVO:00002010), including plankton (ENVO:xxxxxxxx)" | depth 5 m
AGTCAGAGGGTGACAAACTGTATCTGCACATCCATATGAATTTGAACTAGTAAGACAAACATTGTATCCACCTGCATTACCTCCAAAATCTACAATTGGATTGTACTGATCACTGGTATAGCCATTGTCGAAATCCCAGTAATAGTAATCAGAGTACGTAGACTGATTACTGAAAGTAACGATAGGGTCAGTAACATCAATTAAGAGCGGCGAGAAGCTAAAGTTAGCATCTGGTTGCTCTGCGACACAAACAAAGTCAGTCAATGTTTCAGAGTTTGAACATCCATTTGATGTAACCGTTAGCGTTACATCGTAACAGCCAACTCCCGTATATTGGGTAGAAACCAAATCACAGCCTATTGCAGTTATTCCATTTCCAAAATCCCAGCTACAATCCATTCCAATAGGTGACGAAGTATTTGTGAAAACTACATCGAAAGGTGTACAACCCAGATTGTCATCTGCAAAGAAAGTAACGGTTGGAATAGGATATACTGTCACCGTCACGCTCGCGCTTGAAGTTGGAGTAGTACAACCGTCCGCAATTGTTACCGTATAGGTAGTCGTTGTTGTAGGAGAAACACTTATTGAGGTTCCTGTCCCGACTACGTTCATCGCTGGATCCGTCCAAATGAAATTGATGTTCCCATCTCCGCCAGATCCAGAAACTGATAGTGTTGTTGAACTTCCATCACAAATAGCGGTTGTTCCCAGAGCAATCAATGATAAAGCATCGTAAACTTGAACAGTTGTTGTTGTCATGTCTGAACATTGACCGACAGTTACATATGTAATCGTGTGAGTACCTGTGCCTGCGGTTGTTGCGTCGAATGTCCCGAGTACTGGGTCAGTTATTCCAGTTCCGCTCCATGTTCCTCCTGGAGTAACGGCGATCATATCTGTAACGCTTCCCAGGCAGATAGGACCCAAAGGAGTGATTGTAGCATCATCCAGTGGGATTATTGTTATTGTTTCTGTTTGAATATCACCACATGTGCCTGCAATAGCGTAAGTTATAGTATGAGTTCCAACTCCAGCTGTCATTGGGTCAAAATTACCAGTAACCGCATCCGTAATCCCACTACCGGACCAGGTTCCTCCTGGACTCACTGCCGTTAATGTTACCGACGCGTCATCTAAGCAGTAGGGGCCAACGGGCGTAATTACTGCGCTATAAGATGCGTCGACTTGAATGTCATAAGTTTGAACATCTGAACATGCTCCTGCAATCGTATAAGTAATAGTATGTAATCCTGCTCCCGCACTTGTAGGATCGAATGTACCAAGAGCTGCATCTGTAATGCCCGTTCCAGACCAAGTCCCTCCTGCAGATGCTCCAACAAGATTTACAGATGGATCTACCTGACAAAACGGGCCAACTGGAGTTATTGCTGCACTTACTGAAGGATCTATTGTAATAACAACAGTTTGTGTATCTCCACATACTCCTGCAATTCCATAAGTAATCGTGTGCATTCCAGGTCCAGCTGTAGCAGGTGAGAAATCACCCGTAGCAGTATTGGTTATTCCTGTACCGCTCCAAACTCCACCGGGGTCGGCTCCTACTAATAACATAGATGGATCAGTTTCACAAAGTATGGCAACTGGTGTGATTGTTGCGTCAGCCCCAGAGGCACTTGTAGTTACTGTGATTGTAGTAGTAGAAACACAACCAGCACCATCCGTCATATCAACCGAATATGTTCCGGCACAAAGACCTGTTGCAGTCTGTGTTGTCTGGTTACCTGCAGCCGCGTCCCATTGGTAAGTGAATACAGGTACTGCGGAAACCGAAGGAGTCGCAGTTGCTGTTCCATCGCATGCTCCAGCGCAGCTTTCTTCTGTCATTGACATGGTCGGAGGGATACAACATCCGGTCACACAACTGTAGTTAACAGTCACGTTAGGTACACGAGGAGTAAAGCTTGTTCCAAATGGATAGGCTTTCCCTGTACCCTCAAGTATTTGAATGTTGGCATCAGCCGCTGCGATATTACCAACTCCAGTTCCATTCGAGTAGTTTCCTCCCGTTCCATTATTGGCAGTGATATAAAAGCCGGCAACATCCCCTGGGCATAGCAATTGATTAAATGTGATTGGAATCAAAACGTTTAGACCCGTTGTTGCGGTCCATCCGTTGGCTGTTCCAAGGAGTGTCCAGGCAGCCGCGTTTGTTTCATTTCCAACATGCGTGCCGGGAATCGAGTAGATTTCAATGTTGTAAATCCCATTGTCATAATCCATTGAAAACTGTGTGAGATTCACTGATGTTATTCCAACAATATCGAACATGATTCCACTTTGACCATTATTCGTAAATGATGGTGTGGATAAAGGTCCACATTGCGCTTCTACAGAATTAATCTGAAAAAAAGATGCCATCGTTAAAAAAGCTGGCAGGAAATAGTTAAATAATTTACTCATTTTACTAAATATTATTGATCGATGCGATCACTACGGTTAAACTCGTTTCGGGAGTTGAAAGTATTGTAAATGTTTGAGTTGCATTATCAAAAGTACATCTACTAACACCACTCACTGAGAGAAACGTATCAATCATTCCTTCGGTAGACGTTGAATTCACTGTTGGGTTGCCGCTATCGTCTTCAATATCTGGTGTGTTTCCATCTACCAGTTTTACCGTATGTGCTGTGAGTGTAGATGACAATTTATTCTCGCTAACCTTGATGATTTTATTAATTGAAATCTCTAAGAGCTGTGCATTTGGATCAACTTGTAATGTAGGTTTTTGTGAAAAAGCTCCAAATGAGATTAATATTCCCAATACAGCGATTGTGTTCTTTGTAGTCATAGTGTATATTTTGTTGATAGCATTACAAAGATACATGGAATTGTAATTCCTACAAACTGAATTCCACATTTTATCCGTTTTCGCGTAGGACTTAGAAATCCAAGATCGTCTGTTTCTTTATTTTTGGCGTATCATGTATTAAGTTGATTAGCCGAAGTGCATCAGAAATTGAAGTGAGCGATTATCTTTGATGAATAGTTCACGAATGAGAGTAGCGATAATCGGTGGTGGTGCAGGTGGTTTTTTTTCAGCAATTGCTGTTAAGGAAAACTATCCTGATGCGGATGTAGTTATTTTAGAGAAGTCAAAGAAATTACTTTCAAAGGTCAAAATTTCAGGTGGAGGGCGATGTAATGTTACTAATGGATGCGAGTCAATTAAGGAGCTATCTGCAGCATATCCAAGAGGATCAAGGCAATTGCGTAAATTATTCGGAACATTCAATAACCATGACGTTATTGAATGGTTTGAAAGTCGCGGTGTCGCGCTACTAACTCAAGAAGATGGATGTGTCTTTCCTGTTTCACAGGATTCACAGAGTATAATCGATTGTTTTTTAAAAGAATGCAAACGGCTTCAAGTTGGAATTGAAACGAGTGCCGGAGTAACAAAACTTCAAAGGTCTGATCAGGGCGTTCAGGTTACGATTTCAAGTAAAGAAGATCGTTTGTTCGATAATGTAATAATTGCGACTGGTGGTTCCCCAAAGCTTTCTGGACTTGATTGGCTAGCGGACCTTGGGCATGAAATTTCGGAGCCTGTTCCGTCTTTATTCACCTTTAATATGCCTAAAGAATCTATTACAGAGTTAATGGGAGTCGTGGTAGAAAAAGCTATTGTTACCATTGAAGGTGCCAAGTTAAAAGGTGATGGCCCATTGCTTATCACTCATTGGGGGATGAGTGGGCCGGCAGTGCTTAAATTGTCTTCATTTGGTGCGAGAATATTACACGAAATGAACTATAACTGCAAGGCTCAAGTGAATTGGGCCAACGAGGTGAATGAGTCAAAGATTTTCGACTCACTAGTGGAGTTAACCAAAGAGCATCCAAATAAGCAGCTTGGCACGATTCGGCCCTATTTTCTGCCGGTAAGATTGTGGCATTTCCTGCTAGATAAGACTCAGATAAGTAAAATTACCACATGGGGTCAGCTGAGCAAGAAGGCTCTAAATAAACTTGTCAATATATTGGCTAATGATACCTACTCGGTCTCAGGAAAGACTACTTTCAAAGAAGAATTTGTCACTTGTGGAGGAGTTAGTTTAGACAGTGTAACTATCAAAACGATGCAAAGTAAAGCAGTAAATAATTTATACTTTACAGGCGAAGTGCTAGATATTGATGGTATAACAGGTGGTTACAATTTTCAAGCCGCATGGACAACGGCGTTTATTGCAGCTAAACTAGGAGGTTAACATCCTTCGGACCCGAAGAAAAATACAAGCTCTTGAGCTATTGCTTTGCCATTTACATCTTTTGCAAATGGCCACTTCTCAGGTATGTTTTTAACAAGTTTGACCAGTGAACGATCTATCTCTCTATAGCCAGAAGATGCATCCAGCTTAACTCCAGATACCTTCCCGCTTGCAGTCACCGTGAAGTAGATTCTACATGGTTGAATTTTCTCTTTCTCAATCTCAGAAGTCATTTTAAAACTTTTTTTCTTCAGGTATTGAATGAGTGTACTCTTGCCTCCTTTGAATTTGGCTGGTGTCTCTGGAGTGACCGACATTTAGTAAGCCAGCTGATCGTACTGAGTATGTTTTTTACCCTCGGTAGCAGGCATTGGGGCGTTAACATGTAGATTGTCAGAGTAGCCTATCGTTTGCAGAAGTTCTAATTGTTCTGCGGTCAATTGTTTTGAATTTCCTCGTGAGCGTTCGTTGATCCGAATTTGTATAAATGGCTAAATCATAAGGCATATTCAAACTAGATAAAATTCCAACTAAAATCAGTATTTTTGCATGCCTTTGGCGCGTATAAAAGATCTTCACTTATGGAAAAAATCACTCCTTACATACCAACGAATAAAGTCCGAATTGTAACAGCTGCCTCTCTTTTTGATGGGCACGATGCTGCGATTAATATCATGCGAAGAATTATTCAGTCGACTGGCTGTGAGGTGATTCACCTAGGGCATGATAGGTCTGTTGAAGAGGTGGTGAATTGTGCAATCCAGGAAGATGTTCAAGCTATCGCAATGACCTCTTATCAGGGTGGTCACAACGAGTATTTCAAATATATGTACGATCTTCTTAAAGAGAAGGGCGCGGAAAACATTAAGATCTTCGGAGGAGGAGGAGGTACTATTCTTCCTTCAGAAATTGCTGATTTAGAAGCATACGGTATTGAAAAGATATACCATCCTGACGACGGACGTGCAATGGGGCTTCAGGGAATGATCAATGATCTCGTGAAACGAAGTGATTTTCCGGTAGGAGAAAAACTTAGAAAGAGTGCTGAATCTCTCAAAAAGAAGAATGATGGAACTATCGCTCGTGTGATCTCTGCAGCTGAGAACTTTGCCGAAGTCTCAGAGAAAGAATTGAATGAGGTTCGTAAGATGGCGGAAGCTTCTAATGTACCAGTTCTAGGAATAACTGGTACAGGTGGCTCAGGAAAGTCTTCGTTAGTTGATGAATTGGTAAGACGATTTTTGATTGATTTCGAAGACAAAACAATTGCCGTTGTTTCAGTAGATCCATCCAAAAGAAAAACAGGTGGTGCGCTTCTCGGTGATCGAATTAGAATGAACTCAATTAAAAACGAGCGTGTTTATATGAGATCGTTAGCTACACGTCAATCCAATTTGGCATTGTCGAAACACGTTGCTGAAGCAATTAACGTATTGAAAGCGGCCTCTTTTGATTTGATTGTTTTGGAGACATCAGGTATTGGTCAATCGGATACAGAAATATTAGATCATTCGGACACCTCCTTATACGTGATGACTCCTGAGTATGGAGCTGCAACTCAGCTTGAGAAGATTGATATGCTGGATTTTGCAGATGTGATCGCTCTAAATAAATTTGATAAACGTGGTGCACTTGATGCGCTGCGTGATGTTAGAAAACAATATCAAAGAAATCAGAATTTGTGGGAAGAGGATGTAGATTCTATGCCAGTTTATGGTACAATTGCATCTCAATTCAATGATCCTGGAATGAATTCACTCTATAAGGTGATTCTCGATAAGGTCGTTGAGAAGACTGGAGCTGATTTAAATTCTACGTTTGAGATTACAAACGAAATGTCAGAGAAGATATTCGTGATTCCACCAGAAAGAACGCGTTACTTGTCTGAGATCTCAGAAAACAGCCGCCACTATGATAACTGGGTGAACGACCAAGTAAAGGTTGCTGATAAGTTATATGGACTCCATATGTCAATTTCTTCGATGAAAGATTCTAGTCTAGAGGACAAGGATCGATTAGTCAGAGGTCTTGAAGAAGCATATGAAGCTGAAAAATTAAATTTTGATCCAAAGAACATGGCTCTGATTGAGAGCTGGAGTGATAAGAAGAAATTATACAAGGATCCTGTCTTTGAATTTAAAGTACGAGACAAGGTATTAAAGATTGATACACATTCAGAGTCACTGTCGCATTCTCAAATTCCTAAGATTTCAATGCCGCGTTATTCTGGATGGGGTGATATCTTGAGGTGGTCACTACAAGAAAATGTACCAGGAGAATTTCCGTTCACTTCTGGATTGTTTCCATTTAAACGTGAAGGGGAAGATCCGACGAGAATGTTTGCGGGAGAAGGTGGTCCAGAGAGAACTAATAAACGATTCCATTATGTAAGTCTTGGGATGCCAGCAAAACGTCTATCAACTGCATTTGATTCCGTAACTCTTTATGGTAATGATCCAGGTGAAAGACCAGATATCTATGGTAAGATAGGGAATGCAGGGGTTTCAATTTGCTGCTTGGATGATGCGAAAAAACTATATTCTGGATTTGATCTAACTGCAGCAAAGACATCTGTTTCGATGACAATTAATGGCCCCGCTCCTATGTTGTTATCCTTTTTCATGAATGCAGCGATTGATCAGAACTGTGAGAAGTTCATTAAAGAGAATGGACTGGAGAGTGAGGTTGAGGCAAAGATAACTGAGATCTATAAATCAAAAGGTACAACAAGACCTAGCTATCAGGGCGAATTACCTGAAGGTAACGATGGTTTAGGTTTAATGCTTCTCGGTGTTACTGGGGATTTGGTTCTTCCTGCCAATGTCTATAATGAAATCAAGAAGGCAACACTAACTCAAGTTAGAGGTACTGTCCAAGCGGATATTTTGAAAGAAGATCAAGCGCAAAACACATGTATTTTTTCAACTGAGTTTGCTTTACGCTTGATGGGAGATGTTCAGGAGTACTTTATTAATAATGGAGTGCGTAACTTTTACTCAGTATCAATTTCTGGCTATCATATAGCGGAAGCCGGAGCAAACCCAATTACGCAATTAGCCTTTACGCTAGCGAATGGATTCACATACGCTGAATACTACATCAGTAGAGGTATGGATATTAATGATTTTGGACCTAACCTTTCGTTCTTCTTTTCGAACGGTATTGACCCAGAATATGCTGTTATTGGACGTGTTGCCCGTAAAATCTGGGCTAAGGCACTTGCGAAGAAATATGGTGCGAACAAGAGAGCGCAGATGCTCAAGTATCATATTCAAACTTCTGGGCGCTCACTTCACGCACAGGAGATTGACTTTAACGATATTCGTACAACGCTTCAGGCTCTTTATGCGATCTACGACAACTGTAATTCACTTCATACGAATGCATACGACGAAGCGATTACTACTCCAACAGAGGAGTCAGTGCGACGTGCAATGGCGATTCAATTGATAATTAACCGTGAGTTGGGATTAGCTAAGAATGAGAATCCGTTACAAGGTGCATTTATTATTGAAGATTTGACAGACCTTGTCGAGGAGGCCGTTCTTGCTGAATTTGATCGAATAACTGAACGTGGTGGAGTGCTCGGTGCGATGGAGACAATGTATCAACGCTCAAAAATTCAAGAGGAGTCACTTTATTACGAAACGTTGAAGCACACCGGCGAGTTTCCAATTATAGGTGTAAATACATTCTTGAGTTCTAAAGGATCTCCAACGGTTCTTCCTAAAGAAGTGATTCGTGCAACAGAAGAGGAGAAAGGGTATCAAATCGAGATGCTTAAGGCTCTTCATGATGGGCATAAAGAACAAACTACGGCAGGTATTGAAATCATCCAAAAGGCTGCTATTCAAAATGAGAATATTTTTGAGCAACTGATGGAAGTCGGAAAAACGGCATCTCTTGGACAAATCACTGAAGGATTATTTAAAGTAGGAGGGCAGTACCGCCGAAATATGTAGGCATGCAAAGTGAGTTGCTATTTTCATATTATCTTTTTTGTGTGGTTTTATTAGTCTGCTAGCATTCTAATATCCCTAATTATAGCGTCTACTTCTGTAATATTCCAACAATACGATGGTATTATTCTTGTCATTTTGATCTACAGTGTGTAACTTGCTATCAGCTAAAAAAAAATGTTGAGCATTTCAACAAAAGCTAGAACATAAAACTACTTTATATGAAGAATCTACTCACGGCAACAGTGTTGCTGTCTGCGTCTACAATCATGGCGCAAACAAACGTGAAAAACTCAGAGCCAGTCGTTACGAAAAACGATCTAGGTCAAACTGTTACAACAATCACGGCCTCGAGCTTTAAGCATACTGCGCCAATATCTGAATGGGAACCAATCTCTGATGCCGAATTAGAGGCGTTCTATGCTTCAAAGAAGTTGGATCGTGAATTCAAGAGAGAAGGATATGAACAAGCTTTGGAGGCGTCAGAAAATGATGAGCTGGATGGAGCCTTGCAAACAACAGCAGGTTTGAAAGCTAATAGAGCACCAATTGTAAACTTTAATGGACAGTCAGGAGGTATACCGCCAGATCCTTCTGGAGCGGCAGGGCCGAACCATTATGTACAAGCGGTGAATTCAACCTACAGAGTGTATAATAAAGATGGTTCTGGGGCATCAGGTGTTTTTAGCCTTAGCTCATTGTGGCCTGGTTCAACGAACTTTGGGGATCCAATCGTTATGTATGATAGACATGCTGATCGTTGGTTTATTTCTCAATTCCAAGCAAGTCCAAATCAAATTCTAATCGCGATTTCAGAAACTGGAGATCCAACAGGATCTTATTATGCATACTCGTTTAACTTGAGTCAGTTCCCTGATTATCCAAAGTACTCAATATGGTGGGACGGTTATTATATGACTTCTAACTCAACACATACTGCCGTTGCCTTTGAAAGAGATGTGATGTTGGCAGGTGGGGCAAATCCACAGATGGTTTCATTAAGTCTACCGAGTCTTGGAAATGGAGGGTTTAGATCTCCGCTCCCTGCGGATGCTGATGGCCCGTTGCCTCCGAATGGAACTCCTTGTTATTTCTTTAACTTAGAAGATAATGCGTTTTCTGGAGTGTCACAGGATCAAATTGAGATCTATGAAATGAATACTAATTGGACATCTCCAGGTAGTTCTTCAGTTTCATCTTCGCAACAACTTTCTGTACCATCTTTTGACGCCGTCTTCTCTGGAGGATTCGCAAATATTTCTCAGCCAGGAACTGGTCAAAAAATTGATGCAATTCAAGGTGTATTAATGTATCGTGCCCAACACATGAGATGGGTTGGATATAATTCAATTATGTTGTCTCACGCAGTTGATTTAGGGGCTAATAAAGCCGCAGTTAGATGGTACGAACTTCGAGATGCGGACAATGGAGTTTGGTCAGTGTACCAGTCAGGTACGTATGCGCCGGACAACTCTGATAGATTCATGAGTAGCGTTGCAATGGATGGCCAAGGTAATATCGGTATGGCTTACTCGCTAGTGAATGCTACTTCAACTATCTATCCAGGCATTAGCTACACGGGACGTTATGCAGGAGATGCACTTGGACAAATGACTGTTGCTGAAGAAAGTGCTATCGACGGATCTGGTTCACAGACTATTGCCGATCGATACGGTGATTATGCACATATGTCTTTGGATCCGGATAATACTACCTTTTGGTATACCGGGGAGTATCTAGGAAATGGAGGGTCTCGTAAAACGAGAATATTCTCTTTCAGCCTAGCTACGAATGTTGGAGTTGAAAACCTTTATTATGATGATCTCGATATGACTGTCGTACTAAATGAAGCTCAAATTGATATTAACGTTGCAGGGATTCATGGAGATGAGTCTGTAGTTGTTGAATTGATCGGAATGGATGGACGAATAATTGCTGCTGGGTCTGAAAATCCATATGGAACTAAGGTGTCAAAGCAATTTGATGCAACTTCTTTACAAACTGGTATCTACTTCGTTCGAGTAGGAAATACAAATTTCCAGAAGGCTGCTCGAGTTATGGTTAGTAAATAAACTGTGGTATGAGTAAACTATGCGTCGTTGGAATTTTCGCCGCGTTATCTGTCGCTCTTATGTCTGCTTCTTGCAAAGAGACGCGATCACCAGAGGTTGGAGAAAGTATCTCTTCAATTGCTGGAGGAGTGGATGGAGTAGTGACGCTTATGTACGCCAAAGATGGTTGTGACGTTTTGATTGCCGTGTCAGAAAATGGTTCTGACAAATTTTATATCCCTGTCGAATTAGACGAGAGGTATAAACTTGAGGGTAAGAAAATATCATTTACATTTCATTCTTCGAGAATTAATCAAGGTAACTGTCTGATGGGGAGTCCGATTATTATTGACTCTATACAGGCTAGATAGCTGTAATTTTATATTAGACAGGAGGGGATTCATTAAGTTGGATCCCCTTTTTTTATACACCCTTAATTGAGTGCGAAATTAATGTATTCTCGATGCTGATTTGAGATATCAATAATCTAGATAGTTTTTTTTTGATATTCAGTAGTTTGAGTATGATTACCATGTTATATACTTTAACAAGTATGGATAACTTTGGTTGAATTCCGCCTTGGGCATATCGATTATTATCCATAACTTAACGCTGCTAAACTATAAATAAACTCCTTATGAAGAATCTCAGCTTGACTGTCGTCTTGTTGTTTATGAGTGTGATATCTTTCGCTCAGCAAAAAGATGAATCAGTTAATACTGTACCAGTTCCGATTATCTATTCAGGAACTACAGGTCGTCTAGACCAATACGTTGCACCATCAGGTACGGTTAACGAAATCACAAAAACCGACAATTTACAACCTGGTTATATTCCAAAGCAGGATTGGGTTCGAAATGAAAATCCAAATCCAGCCGATTTAATGGATAGTCCTGATGCTGCTCATCAAAAAGATTATCCACCAGCAGCGCCACCAACAAAGGCATTGATAAATAACTGGGATGGAATTGGTTTTACAGGGGTGAACCCGGCCGATCCATCAGTGGACGTTGGGCCCAATCATGTTGTACAAATGATTAATGGTTCTTCAGGTGCCAGAATTCAAGTTTATAACAAAACGGGTACAGCAATTGGTGCAGAGGTATATTTTGATAACTTCATGGGAATGCCGGGAGGATCAGGTGATCCAATCGTGATGTACGATGAACGTGCAGATCGTTGGTTCTTGAGTGAGTTTTCGCAATCTGGTAATAACTTACACATTGCGATTTCGCAAACTGCGGACCCAGGTGGTGCATATTACACATATATATTTAACTCTCCTGGGGGATTCCCTGATTACCCAAAG
>TARA_Y100000385_G_scaffold88951_1_pt1 | contig 11544 bp, 13 predicted proteins | sample TARA_Y100000385 | Tara Oceans TARA_Y100000385 (sample SAMEA2620980) | marine metagenome | biome: marine biome (ENVO:00000447); feature: surface water layer (ENVO:00002042); material: "saline water (ENVO:00002010), including plankton (ENVO:xxxxxxxx)" | depth 5 m
TCTAGTGTTCATCATTGGTTTCGGTGTCTACCGTAACATCACTCGGCAAAAGGGAACATGGTCCAAACAAAACTACACAGCGTATCCCAATTATCAGCGACGGTCCGTGCCACCTGCCAAGCGCCAGCCTCCCAAAGAGAGTAAAGGGGAAATGGAATGTAGAAGAGTTCTACAACATCTATTCAAGAGACGTTTTGACAAAGCGCGTCCGGATTTCTTGCGGAATCCGGTTACTGGTGGGAACTTTAATCTGGAGCTCGATTGCTTCGATAGCGATATGAAATTAGCGGTTGAATACAACGGGGTGCAACATTACAAGTACGTGCCCTATTTCCATAGAAATAAAGACGCGTTCCAAAACCAAAAGTACAGGGACTTTATGAAAGAGCAACTGTGCAAGACAGCGGGTGTAACGTTGATATCAGTCCCATACACCGTAGAGGTTGGACAGATCAAAGGGTACCTCGAGAGTGCATTGAGGAGAAGTGGATTTCGGATTTAATTATGACTTGGTTATATAAAATGAGCGTTGATAATGTGATACTACCGTACTGTATCTATCACTCCGTCGATCCTGATACCAGGACATGTTTGGCCTACTTGTCACCTCCGGCGAAAACAATCGACAAACAGGGTAACCATGTTTTCCAGTGCAATCCAACACCAGGCATTATAACGAAATGGACACATCACGGTACTTTTTATGGGATTCGACCCACACTACGTCCTATACCCACCGGGATGGCTCTGTTTTGTGCCCGTAAAGCAAACTACTTCCCTTACGATACGACGGAGACGAACATCGTCTCCGACCCGTACTCCTTGAGCGCAGAATGCGTTTATTTCATCACCTACACCCAACCGACACCGGGAACCGTCCCGTTGTATTTGCACCAGCAAGGAGACCACTCATTTCCAAGCTTTGAGAAAGAGCCTCCTTACGCGTCAGAACAGGCTTGGACGATGGGTGGTGGGCATAGACTACCAATATGTTATGTGATGACGGAACAGACCGTTGGTAAATTGGTTCCGTTTCCAGTCCCTCCTGGTGGGAAAGGTGCTAATATTAGGTTCACGTGCTTGAATGGTAGATGTGTCCCTTCAAACGCAATACCATCGGACGCCTTCAACAACACGGAGGGTGAAGACATGGACATAGAAACGTGCCTGGTCAAGTGCAACATGCTGGTGAAGGCTGTAAACGATGAAAATACAAGCCTCAGCATACTGGATGCTGTAGAGGCCACCGTCGATCACGATGCGACCCTTCCGAGACTCAGAAAAGGATTAACGAACTCGAACGTGGCAGTGCTCGGAGCGGTGATAGGTACATTCGCACTAGGTCTATTTTTTGTGGGATGGTTACTATGGTCGAGGCGCAAAAATGGAAACGAAAAATCCAAAAGGAAACCTCATTACTGGTGAGAGATGTCTCAAATGATACCAACAAACGACGCTTCTTCTCAAGATGCCCAGTCTCCCCTTCCATCCAAAGAAGAGACTCCGGACAAGACACCTTCGGCTATACCAGAGAAAGAAGAGAATGCAAATGACAGCGCATTCTCTGAAACCGATGAGTCATCAGACATTGAGGAAGAGGTTCGCGGCACATGTTGCTTTTGTGGATATGAATGTAACCCATGTTCCCAAACTTGTGGATCTTGCGCTAGGTCCGCAACCGCGTACGCACTCGGGTGGAGGAGCTACGTGTAGAAGGTTATGATCGATTGTTATACTAAGCACAGTATAACAAGATAATAGAAGGTAGTTTTTTACCCTCTCTTGGTTTTCATCTGTTTCTTGTGAGCAACCCTTGGTATCTGGATCTTCCCTATTGCCGCCGGCAGATTCTTGTTGTCGAGTTTCCTTGCTGGTTTCTCTTCTTCGGACTCGGAATCCGAGTCGGTTGACTCATCTTCGGTGTCAGTCTCGGATTCCGAGTCGGTGACTAAATCTTCCGAGTCTAGGTCTTCGTCACTAATATAGTCCTCGATCTGCCCGTATCCTAATAGATCAAAGACTTTCCCCATCATACGCTCATCACTTTTTAAGTCTTTTGACTTAAACTTGAAGTTAATCTTCTCGAGCTTCCCATCGAACTTGCGATGGAATGAATATGAGTTTAGTTCCAGCTTGGTCATCTGTTTCGCGGTCTTCGCACTGATCGGATGTTCGAGGTCAAGATCGAATGTACTCAAGTCATCCAAGATGTACCAGTCCACCTTCTCAAGCTGATCTTGGAGGTACTGGAGGGCTTCTTCGTTTCCTTCCTTACTGATGAGATAATACCAACTCTCACACTCGTGCCCGTTGGTTTCCATGAGAGTCACATACTCTCCTTCCATGATGTGACTTGGTTTTGGGGAAGAGGGCTCACCCTCGTTACGTTCGGATGATACGTTTTCCGTTTCCTTGCTATCGACCTCCTTTGTTTCACGTGGAGGAGTACTCTCTGGTGGTGTGCTTTCCATTTTATTTACTTCTTTTCGGTGCTTTTAAGTCTCAAAAACTTCAGGTACACCGACATGAGATGATTATTGAAGTAAGACTCCCAGTTGTCAGTGAAAGAGATAAGCTCTCCACAGTGTGTAAATATGAAAGGTGAATCAGGTTTATTGAAATGGGGGGCTACCGAAGGCGGGAGGGTCGGGACCATATCCGCAGTATTAACTATTCTGAACAAGGGGAGTTGGCTCGACTTGACGACATCACAAAAGGCGTTGTCCCCAACTCTTGGAGATGCGACAGTGTACGCGAATGCGTTGTATCCCAGCATTTTGAGGTCGAGCGCGCAGATCGTCGCAACTCCTGCACCAAGGCTGTGTCCTGCCACAAACACCTGTTTTGGTTTGATCTTTAGGAGTTGTTCAATGACTGTCATTCGGAAATTGCCGTAGACATCTAGAAAGCCTGAATGTACATTCGGAGATGTATGAACGTCTCTTAGGAAAGACAATTCGGTCTGTTGGATCGTTTTTGTCTTCTGAAAAATATCTTGGCTGTAGGTGAAATCCTGTGCCCACTCCATTAGATTTATTGTACCCCTTAAAATGACGAACGCGACCGTGTCTCCTGTTTTCGGATATTTGTAGGTCCATAGCATTCCGAATACAGGGTCGTTTGGTAGGTTCCAAAGTTTTGCGACTGGGGTTAAGCTTTTCGGGGCTTGAAGAGGCGCAAAAACGCTCTTGGCGACCCGGTATACCAGGTCGGCGCAATAAAGTGCTACTTTTGGGTCAAATGCATCACCCTCTTGGGTTGGCACTGGTAGATCGACAACGGTCCCTGGGCATGTTCCACGAGGTCCTTCGTCAGAGGGAGCAGTGTCGCACTTCAGTGTGTTCACCCAAAGCGCATTGACTGCCTTACTATTATGGGTAGCGACAAGGGCACCCAAGATCAAGGTCGTCGTCACGATGGAGGTTGCCGAGATGAAAAGGATGGCCAATATTTTGAGGAGTGTTGCCACTGTGTTGTTCATTTATATTTGCCGAAACATAAATGAAAAAATTGACACCTCTTTAATTTTCAGTGACCAGCTCGTCATCAAGCTCCTCATCGCTCTCGCTTTCTTCCTCGAGGTCGTCGTGTTCAAGGTCGTCGTCACCCACGATATCGGGCTCATTGGAGATGTCTTTGGATTTTTGGTATGGGTTCATGGTGCCCCCACTCACCGCACAGATAAAGTCGATGTCAACGGGCATTAGTTTCACACGCCCAGCGTGAACCGCGGCGAAGTTTGCGTTCTTGAGGATTTCTACGACTTTCTGTTCAACGAAGTATTGCAAGATAATGAATACATCTTTGCTCACTTTCATGACCCCGCTATCCTTGGTATGCTCGGCAACTACACCACGAACGAGTTTCTCGAACGGAAACTTTGCGAACGTCAGACAATTGCTTGTCTTTTGGAATCGCCTAATTTCGCGCAAAGACACGGTCCCAGGCCTGAATCGATGTTTTTTCTTGCCGTCTTCAGCACTGTTTTTCTTTGTGCGCTTCTTACGGACTTTCTTTGTCATGAGAGATGAATGTATGAAAGGTACTACACCCCCACCAAGCAGCTGAATCTTGTTCTGTAAGAAAAGAGTGTTCAGTCTGTCGTCGCTGCGGATCCCGATCTCAAGATCACGAATTGTGATGCGCACGCGTTTGCTTTGCTTCGCCGACAAGGCAGCGCTTTCGAGGATAACGCCGGTCAGGTACTCAAGAGCTCCTGCCATGAAGACTGGTGCGTGACTTGTCACCATCACTTTCGAGTATCCGAAGTTTCGGAGGAACTTCTCTGTCTGGGCAGGTGGAAAAACAATCCCGGCTTTCTCCTGTCGACTCGTGCCCTTGACTTTGTTAATTTCTTCAAACTTGTCGATTGCTTTTCTTCCATGGTTTACAGCGTCCACGGCAAGCTCTTTCGACAGGACGATGTTGAACGCGTTGACCACTTCCTTCTCGGACATTGTCTTCTTTTTCGCAATCTCTGTGAGAGAGATAACATGACGGGCAACCTCACGGGACACAAGACACATGGCGCTATTCAGTTGTTGTTTGGCGTTTGCGGTGATTCCGTTTTCGGGCGACACGTTTTTGAGGACTTTCGATATATAAGTCTCAAAGAAACGTGTCTTCTTTTTTTTCATGACGGCTATGGGAGGGCGCTTCGCACTGTCGGTCTGAGTTTTTGATGCAGATTCCATTTTATGGTTTTTCTCTTCCCTTTTAAGCCACAAAATCTATCGTTAGCTATAAAGACTTAAAGCGAACCTTCGCTTCTAACAAAAATGGATCACATCACCAAGCCGTCGATTACACGCCTGGCTCGGAGGGCAGGAGTCAAAAGTCTATCAGAAGAGTGCTATCCCGCCGTCCGTGCTCTTGTCGCCAAACATCTAACAGAGGTCATCACAGCTGCAATCGTGGTCAATTCAGAGCACAATACGAAAACTTTGATGCCCGAAGACGTCTATGAAGCGTTCCGACTTCGCGATTACAATATTGCTCAGTCCAATGATCTCGGGACCTCAACATGCGCAAAGTGAGTAACGTTTTAATACACATCAGCAGTATCAAAACACCATGGTCATCTAAAGAAAAATAGACCAACGAGAAAATGAGTCGCGACCACGTACCCCGTGCTAAGTACGAGACATTGAAAGGAAAGGCGGAACGCTGGCGTGATAAGGCCGTAGACTATGAGAAAAGATATGAAGATATCCTCGCGGAGAACGAACAACTTACACTCGAGAATGAGGAATTACAGGATAACATGCTCTCACGTGTCGATCTCGGGAAACACAAAGAGTTGGAAGATGATATTTGTGAGCTTAAGAAGGAGTTGGATGAGTCCACATGTCGCGAAGCGGCGCTACAGGAAGAGAACAGCATATTGCTGGTCGATGTCCAAACATACAAGCGGCAGTATAAGGAAGAGCGCAGGAAGATGCGCACTCTTGAAAAAGAAACCCAAATGAAGAACATGATGGACACTATTGTGGCTCAGAGGCTTTCTAAAACTAACCCCTCTTTGTAACTACACTTATTATACTAGTCGTTAGGGTATCCATGTCTATCGAGAGAGTAACACGAAATGGAGCTGGTCGACCCTTCTCAATGTCGCGAAGCGAAGATGCGTGAAGAGTTTTACTTCCACGAACTCTCTCGACCCTGAAAGGTGGTTCTTTGTCGCGAGTATCAAGGCGTATGCGACACCTCGATTGTGGAGTCCTTTCATGCACACAGAGATCTGATGCGATAACCGATGTTTCGTAGGGGTAACCCCAGAGAGTTTGGGTACATGCTGTTAAAACAAATGGTATCTGGTCCGGTGCTATCAGTCGAACAAGATCACTGATGCATCGGATCCTGATTCCAGACAGCTTTACCGACATGCGCGGGATGTCCTTTTCCGCTTGTTGAAACACATCAGCAAGATATTTGGCGCAATCCTCCAGGTACTCCCGAGTTTCAAGTACCTCCACGAATTCTTGGCGGACCAAGTCTCTATCCCAGTGCTGATGGTTATCTGGTGCATTTATGGAGACAAAATTGTCAGGACCCATTGCTTTATTAACGTAAAAAATTCTAAAGCATAAACATAAAATGGGATCGACACTAACTGCATATGCAGTGGCAAAGAGCTACGGGCAATACCCACCACCTCGAAATCGGAAGACAGGAGTATCATACCCGACTCGGTCTGGACACCAGGCACATGCCAAACCAGACCAGAAGGAGAAATCACAAGGGAACCCTGACAAGTAGTTTTAAGTATAAAATTGATATTTAAAACATACAGCCTTTCTTACCAGAAATGACTTCACGATTTGCAACAGCAATGGCGGATACCGCCACAACATGGAATGGGGCACGTTCGTTCGCCACACCTGACCCTACGGGTACTTCAAACGGACGCGTTTCTCTGTACTTCAAATCAGTTCGGGGTCTGAATGCCCCAAGACTCTACGAGTACCTTAGGGCGGCAGCATCAGAGGATGTTACCGACGCTTTTCTACTTGCCTTCCACATCCGAGATTGCCGCGGTGGCAAGGGAGAGAGAGATCTGGGGCGACAGGCGCTTGTGTGGCTATTCTTGAACTACCCCGATGAGTTCATGCGCATCGTACCCCTCATGGCCGAGTATGGCCGATGGGACGATATTCTTCAGTTCTGGCCCTCGGTGCTTGATCTTCGGGATCTCGTCTTTGTCCGCAAGAACTGGGCTTCGACCATAGAAGATGCACGAACCCTCAAGAAGCTTCGGGGGCTACAGGACCAGTTCATCCTTCTGGTCTATGATCAACTAACGACAGACGTAGCTAACCTAAAGGAAGGGAAGCCTGTATCGCTGTGTGCTAAGTGGGCACCGACAGAGAGTGATGCCCTGGACTGCGAACATTCAGTCGTGCAAACGCTATGCAGAGTTGGCAAGATGACCCCGAAGACATACAGAAAGACCTTTACAACTCCGCTGCGGGCTTACATTAAGGTAGTTGAGCGATACATGTGCCTGAAAGATTGGGGTAAGATCGAATACAGTAAGGTTCCTTCATGTGCGATGAAGAGGCTCAAGAAGGCATTCAACAAGAATGACCCAGAGCGGTTTGCCGAATGGCAGAGGAACCTCGAACTTGGCAATACTACTGTCAAGGGTGCTCAGTTGTTCCCACACGAGCTGGTGCATGAAGTACGAACCAAGCATTATAGCGACGCCGTATGCGAGGGTCAGTGGAAGGTTCTTGAAGAAATGACAGCAAAGATGGGGTCTCTTACAGACTCCATTGCTGTTTGCGATGTAAGTCCCAGTATGCAGTCATGGACTAATGCTGCGAACAGGAAACTGTCATTTACTCCAATGGACGTTGGTATGGCGATCTCTTTGCTGATTGGCCACGTCGTCAAGGGGGCTTTTCACAACCATATCATTACGTTCGATGATACTCCATCGTTCCATTTACTCAGGGATGGGTCTCTCTTTGAGAGATACAGGACCCTCTCTCAGGCTAACTGGGGAAATAGCACTAACTTACAGGCGGTGTTCGACCTGATTCTGACCCAGGCAAAGAAACATAAGTTGAAGGATAAGGATCTCCCAAAGCGGATTTTCATCGTCTCGGATATGCAGTTCGACATCGCCTTCGCAAAGCAAGGTCGCGAGGAGACAAACTTCAGTGCCATCGATGGGAAGTACAAGGCTTCCGGATACTCTCGTCCACAGCTCGTTTTTTGGAACGTGAACGGTGAGTCGGACGACTACCCAGTAACAGTGAATGAACAAGGAACGGCAATGATCTCCGGTTTCTCGACTTCAGTAATGAAGGCAATCCTCGACAGCTCCGAGTTCACACCGCTGAGTATCATGAGAAACACCCTGGATAGTGATCGGTATAAGCCTGTGATGGAGGCATTGAACATGGCTGGTGGCGCGCCACCAGAGGGTTCTGCTGACTGTTAGATTATTCTTATACAACAATTAGTATAAGAATCTAAGATTTGCTACTATACTTTGCTTGGCCTGTAGGTTATAATGAAACGCTGTATTCTTTTCTTCTCTGACGTGGGGAAAGTAGCGATCAACTCCCTCTGGTAGAACAACTTCACCTCGTTCTTTCCTCTTGGGACATTGATGGAAAGATGGTTCTGTTCAAAGACATTGTCGATAAGCTCTGTCACTGATCGTCCGTCAGTAACACTGAGCCTGACGAAGCACATTGTCAAAAGCTCTAAATTGAGATAGGTCCGTTGAGCCAAGTCCGCTAACATATTGAGATCTGCTATCGTCACGAGAAAGAAAGGGCATGTGTTACCGGCGTTCCATCGTGCCACGAGATCCGCCTTACTGACGGGTTGTTGTGACTCACGCATGCGAAGTAGTTTGACCTCGAGCTTTTTCCTTTCTTCGGGAGCCTTTATGAAGGTCAAGAACAGTCTTTCGGGGTAGTTAGAAAGTACAAGTTCATCGACATAGCCCTTGATGTCCCCGTCTATCTGACTCAGAACTTGGAACGATGGGACTTCACTACCGCTATATTCTCGAATTTTCAACTCATGCATCACAGGGCGAATCGTATAATACCACATGCTCTGTATGTCACGATCCATACCGGGGCGGTAGCGTAGCATGTTCTTTAGGTTCTCGATCTGATACATGAGGGATACGTATGGGCTAGTGACTGTCATCGTCTTCCTAAAGATCGTTTCTTGCTTGTCTTTATGTAAGCGCCACCGAAGGGCTTTGACAATACTGTAATAATTCTGGGTATAGAAAGGCCAAAATGCCTTGAACTGATCGATTGGAAATCTTTTGTCAGCAAGACTCGTCGTTACGGAGACATATGTGTTCATAAAAGGGTTGTAAATGAACTCTAAGATACCATTGTGGGTCTTCAACATGTCGAGCAGTTGGTATCTTGCCGGAGGAAGATCGGTTTCAGGTGGAGGTACATAGTCGATATACCCTCTCCATATGTCGGCAATACTCCACTTCAGTTCGCCGTAATCCTTAACAATATTGCGCACAGTTATTAGGTTCTTGATGACCATCGCATCACTATCAGACAGTACCTGCTTAATTCTGTCCAGCTCCGCGTCAGGTAGCATCCTTTTTTCCTCTAGCATGTCTAGCCACGCAAGAGATCGCTCCAAATCGAATACACATCCCCCGTCAGGGTCGATCTCCCACGGTGGAATATACTCAGTAATCCAGCCGCAACCGAGGTAGATGAAAATGAATTTACTGTTCGCTCCTGGTTTTTCCAAACTAACCAACATGTCATAGACTTCGGTGTGGGTTTTATCAGTGAAGGTCAAATAAGAGTTGTTATCTATATCGGTGATGTAGTCTCTATTGTCTTTTCTCGTGTAGCTACCTTTCAAGCGTGGGACGACCTCTCCGATGGTAAGATCTACGACGTCCGTATTGTATTGCTCGTCGAACTGTGGAGTTTTGATCGGGAGTTGTTTGATTCTCATGATACTTTTATTACGCTCAATGTTTTAATTCGTAACAACGATGCACATCCGGCACATCAGCTTGCACGGATGTGCATCGTGCCAAAGCTAGTTTAAAACGGTGCGTTAGCTTCTAATAAATGTCGAAACTGATGGAAAATAAACACATGATTCATGTCCTTTCCGAGGTAGCTGCAATGCTCGGGATAACGTTTTACTTTAGCCAACAGAACAAAAAGCTCAAGGGGTACATCGAAGACCTGGCTCAAAGAATGGAGGAACAGGAAGATTTGATCCAAAGACACGAAGAATTGCTCAAGGCCCTGGCAGCCCGAGTAGGTGGAGTACCAGAACAGCGTCAAACTGTTCAAGCAGTCGGGAAAGTCAGCCATTCTGACCAACAACAAATGCAACAGATGCAACAGATGCAGCAGATGCAACAGATGCAACAACAGGTACCACGGACATATGGTAATAACACTGTACAGACTAAGCAAAAACGCAAAACAAGTAAGAGAGAACCAGTCGAACCTCCCCGTCCGAAGGTTACATTTGAACCCCCTCCACCCAAATCAGCTCCGCGCCCGAGCGAAGCCGTATACGCGGAGTACGGCGATCAGCAGAGCGATAATTCCGCCTCAGAGGAAAGCGACATGGACATGGAATTGCAAGAAGAACTGGCGGAGTTGTCCGGGAGCGATGACGAAAGTGACAATGAGAGTTTAAAAAAAGGACAACAGTAGCTAAAACAGTACCTTTGATCGATTTAGGATGCAGGGAACGAAGAAACCAAAACAAAGAAGACCCGTACTTGTCGACTATCAACCAAGGGATGATCACGAATATTCCGTCTCCACTGGACCTATTCCTACCGTTAATTGCTTCAGGGAGAAATGGAAGTGGGATGCTCGGAGGTGCGAACGGTACAATCATGTTCCCCACCCGACCCCAACAAACAGTTGTTATAGTGAGTGGGTCGGAGTTCATGGGGTTCAACTAGAGAAGCTCTCCCGTATTCTTGTTGATACGGTCGACGAACTATACCCCCGTAACGGTATCAAATGGAACAATGATCCTCGCATCATGGCCAACTTCCAGAAAGTCATTTACCATTGTTCCTCTAAGTATCTCTCCCCTTACCTTGATAACCCGTCTAAGGAGACAAGAGAAGATGAATAAATGGGAAAATTCTCGTTCTTGTCGAGTGGAACATACGAAACGCCAGATGACGATGAGATGGAAATGGACGCCACGCAAATGCACGCGCACAATAGGCAAACAGTCCTAGAGATCGCAGGAGTCCTACGCAGTAGATGTATCCAGTATACAGAAGAAGAGTCATACGACTTATGCGAGTTCCTGGACAGCAATAACGTTGAGAACTTCGTAAATTGGCTCCTCTATGTTAGGTAACTTAATACTTCACAAAGTATTAAATCACATTGCGCTTTAGGCACTAAGAGCTAGACACTTCAGGACTTCCCTTTGGCATTCCGCCAAGTCCGAGATATCCCCTGTATCCCCAGCCTCCAATCTACGGAGAATATCCTCGATATCCGGCACGACAGTACCTTCGGGAGGCTTGTCGGGTGTTCCTTTAGGCATGGCTGGTGACGGTTGCCTCGGTGTAGGCACTTTAGGCGGCTTCGGACCCGGTCTGACCATCGGTTGCTTCTTAGGATTTATGGATTTGATAGGTGTATCCCCAGAAGATGACACAGGCGGTTTTGGCGCGAGCTTCTGTTTCAACATCTTGATTGCAAGCGGAGACCCGATGTATGTTTTACCGCCAATCTCCATGCGCCTCAGGGTAGTAGGGCCGTCCGCGTCGGCCCTTTCGGCTGCGAGATCCGGATCAATGCACACCTTGTTGGTCAGATCACAAACAAGCTCTCCGTTACACATAACACCTTGGTCTGGATCACATTGTCCATTTGCGTCAAGGGCGGCAGTATACCGAGCCAATTGTTCATCGGTTATCTGACCCTTTCTCGCCTGTTCTTCCAGAAGCCTGAGAATACCTAGGCGTGCTTCAGTCCCCGGGGATGGGGATGGCGTGGGTGATGGAGGTGTATCGGGCATGGGTGGTGTGGGTGATGG
>TARA_Y100000385_G_scaffold124971_1_pt1 | contig 11541 bp, 22 predicted proteins | sample TARA_Y100000385 | Tara Oceans TARA_Y100000385 (sample SAMEA2620980) | marine metagenome | biome: marine biome (ENVO:00000447); feature: surface water layer (ENVO:00002042); material: "saline water (ENVO:00002010), including plankton (ENVO:xxxxxxxx)" | depth 5 m
CGTGAGATGCGTAACCAGAAAGAGTACGACAAGCAGGACGGACAGCTTATGGTTGACTACTGCAACAACTACTTCCGACGAGTAGTCAAGAAGAATGCAGACAAGGAATTTCGATTGCGTACATACAACGATGGTACGTGTCGAGCATTCGTGACTGACAAGTATACACCAGTTGACAATCGCTGGTATCTTGAGGCACTCAAGGAATTTCTACCACAAGCCCGTTATTCCCATTGGAAGGGTGATGAGGATACCATATTCGGTAATCTTCTCCTGCCTGATTCAATCATGGACTACGGACAGGACGACGACACAGATTATGGTGGTATGGTTTCCATATCCAACTGTGAGATCGGCAAGCGTAGAATCTCTCAGTATCCTAGTATCTTTCGTGCTATCTGCATGAACGGGTGCATCTGGGGACAGCAGAAGGGTAAAGATGTCAACAAAGTACACAGAGGTACTATTGACCTTGACGCTCTGAAGGTTGCACTCGCTGAGAATATTGAGTTCCAGTTATCTATTCTACCTGACGGCATTCGTAAGTTCCTCGACACTCGCAGTAAAGAGTTCGACGTAAAGCATACGAGTCATAAGGGTATGATTGCAGCAGTTGCGTCTGAGTACAGACTTGACAAGCGACTCGCTACAAATACTCTGGAGCAATATGTCAAACATGAATTTGAGCATCACAATTTGTTTGGGGTTATCAATTCCCTGACTCGTGCTGGTCAAAACTTCGATAGTCAAACATGGGTAAACGTCGATACTATCGGCGGGAAGCTGATGCAGATGAATGCTACCAAGTGGCACAATCTGCAAGCCAAAGCCCAGAACATGACAGACAAGGACTTCGATAAGACCTTCGTTCTGACAGCCTAGTGGGAAGGTGTAGCGGCGGCTGGGGCAAATATTCATAATTATTATATCGCCCCGGTCGCTGCTCCCTACCCCCTCTTTTTGGGGGCGGGGGCGGCACATCATTAATTTAGATAATATAAATAAGGTAATATGATTAGAATGTTTGATTGTATGTATGAGTATAGGTAGAATAGAGTATATGTGTATAGAAGGTAAATAGGAGGTAATGTACTACTCTATATATCAAGATCGCCAGCGCTATAAGAGTCAGCGAAAAAAGGCTCAAGTCGCGCTTGACTTATTGACGATGATGTGATAGAATTGGGGCGTGTCCTACTCAAACTAAAAGGATCGTGCCATTAGTGGTAGCCAGCGAAAACAAGGAGATTATAATTATGCAAAATGATAAAGCTATTGTAGAGAATAAAGATGTATGTGATAAAATATTTAATTACGTAGATAAGCCAGATAATTTTCATATGTGCAAAGCTATGAATGTGTACGATGATCGTTATCGGGTTAATATATATGTAAAGGAAGATGTGAGTGATATTACTGGGCATAAGCTATACATTAATAGTTCATATTTTTGTAAGTATAATGGTACAGATCTAACCATTGTGTCTTAGCCTATATATTAAGATCGTGGGTAATGTGGGAGTCAGCGAAAAAGGAGCATTTTATGATAGGTAGTTTATATGAATGGAAGAGTTCAGATCAAAGAACTAATGTAGTAGTCATGGAGACTGATATTAATAATTATATAGTGGTACATGCATTAAACGATATAATGGCTATTGGGTCTATGATAGATGAGATTGATGATACATTTCATCCTTTTATTGGTACATTAAGTATGACAGGAGCTGCTACAAATGAGTCTTAAAAGAGGTCATAAATTATGCAAGAAGTGTAAGGAAACGTCTGGCGCTAGGGCTAAGGCCTGTAAGCACTGCGGCGAACCATTTGAGGTACGCACAGACCCAGCAGTACGCATGAAACGTATTAGAGCTAAGGCAAAACGTAAGGGGCTTGTACAGGTTGCAGATTGGCGGGAGTTGAAGCCGGGACAAGAAGTCCATTATAACGGGCGTTCAGGCTCTTACTGGCTGAACGGCGATGGCACTAAAGACTATACTACTGATAAGGGTGTATATAAAGTTATAACAATATTAGATAAGGGATTTGGAGCATATGGCAAAAAGGGATATACATTCTTTGATATGACTACTGGTCAATCTAAGGTATCTACTATGCTATATAATTCACCTTATAAAATTATGGTCAAATCATCCCAAGTTTAATGTTTTACACACACTATTTTATATATTAAGGCCCAAATGAAACGGAGGTCAGCCATGAAAAGACCAACTAAAAAATCATTCTATGAGTACATGTCTCTGAGGTTTAAGACTAAATATAAAGACTCTCAAGGCTACGACACTCTACTAGATGTCATACAAGACGCTGACAAATCTGAAGAAAGATTTATGGACTTAGCTGAACTTACACTTATGAATAAGACAGATAGATTAATATATAGAAATCTTATGGCCTGCAATGGCTCGGAATTGACGCCCCTGCAAGTTGACGAATATCTGGCTATAGTTGAATATGGACTAGAGTATGTCTCTCAGTAACCTACTAGACTTCTTACATACTTTTACTCTTATATACCTACTTACCCTAGTACTCATATACCTACCTAGACATACAAATAAATAATCATACTATTATAATAATGCATTGTGTGAACGGAGCAGGTTGAAATCAAAAAATTATATCCCATTATCCTTATCTATTGTATGTTATGGGTACTATGGGTATTATTGTATATGTGCTGTATATTTATAGGGACAAACGTGTACGTATCAATTGTCATATACTCCCTAATCATGTATTATCTAATGGGTGAATAACCCACATATCGACGCAGAGCCAGCAGAGGAAAAGGGTAGAAAACCCACAAAAAGATCAAAAGGAGTAAAAGCTATGAAAAAAACAGGTAGACTTTCTCGTGAGGAAAGGCAGGATATACTAGTATTGATACCAAAGTTGAATCCAGTAGAGATATCAAGAAAGTTAAACAGGGATATTGTACCTATATATAGTTTACTTAATGAGCATATTCCAGAGTGGAGACAAACGTTTAAAGATAAACATGAAGAGTATATAAGAAAAGAAAAACAAATACTTATTGGGACAGAAGGATCGTCTTGGAAGAATATTAGGGGGTATTTGCCAGACCACGAAGAGCCGAATAAGGAAATGGACTTAGATGATCTATCTGTATTATTAGATGAGATTAATGATATTAAAGCAGATTTAGAGATGAAATCTAAAATAGAACAAAAACAATTAACTATGATAACCAATATGAAAAACAAGGTTGATAAACAGGTAAAACATCAAGAGCATAAATTGAGGGAGTCATTTGAATTCCAAAAAATAGAGATGAGTAAATTAGCATTATTACAGATGGAAACCTATGCGGCTACAAAAGCAGCAGATCTAAAGTGTAGTAAAATGGAAAGAACTGTACCAATCCCTAAACACACACGAAAAGAACTATTGACCACTAAAGATCAGGTAATTAACGATAATCTGAGCAAGGGGGGCTTATATTTCCTATGGAGAGATAACGTAGTGAGATATGTAGGTAGAGGTGATATTCTAAGAAAAAGATTATTGAATCATGATAAAATCAATCCTAATGATTTAGTGTCATATATACCGTATGATGATAAAAAATATTTTGCGGACGAGTTGTTCTACATCTGGAAGTGTTATCCTCACAATTACTTAAATTCTGAAGTTGCTAAGGCATTAGCTGAAGAGGGATTAGTAGCAGAAGAGTAACTTTTAAGAGTGTATATAATAATAGAGTATTATTTCACTTATATGAGGTATAGCAATGTCAGACGTAAGAAAAGAGATAGATCAAGTAATATCAGAATTATCAAGTCAAGGTTACGACTTGAATGATCACATTAAACACGAACACGATGAAGAAAAAATTGTTGGTTTAGGCGATGCTGTAGAAGCCGCACTAACAAAATTTGGTATTACTCAGGAAAGGTTCAAGTATTGGTTTAACTTGAAAGAATGTAATTGTACCAAAAGAAAGAAATGGCTAAACTCATTATTTTCTTGGAAAAAGAGGCAGTAATAATATGTCAGAGGATATCACTGTGGTAATGAGTGGATACAAACGTCCTTTTACCACAGCGGAACAATATGAATCAATTAAAAAACAAACTATAAAAGATGTAGATATTCTTTTTTGGATTAATTTTCCCCCAGATTCATCGTCTGGGTTCCCCTTGGATATAGTAAATAATTGCAAAACTATATTAACGCAGCAAAATTTTGGCGTGTGGGGGAGATTCGTACAGGCGTTACAGTTGGAAACTGAATATGTATGTATTATTGATGATGATACGATACCGGGAGACATGTGGTTAGAAAACTGTCTTGAAACCATGAAAACACATGAGGGAGTTTTAACTACCAGAGGTGTTGAGGTATATAAAGATCGTAAGGAACAGTATCCTATCTCTGGAAGCTACCAAGCTTTTGGGTGGTGTAATCCCAACGAAACTGTAAAGAGAGTAGACATAGGGTGTCACTCTTGGTTTTTTAGGAAAAATTGGTTACGTGCTTTTTTTGCAGATATGCCAAACAAGTTACCTAAGAATTATGGAGAAGATATACATCTATCTGCTTCAATTAAGAGGCATCTCGGATATAATACGTATGTTCCACCCCACCCAAAAAACAACAAAAGAATGTGGGGCAGTCATCCAGACAAAGCTACTGAATATGGGCATATAAACGCCATATCTTTAGATGGTATAAATAACAAAGGAATGAACATATATTGGAATCATGCTTTAAATAATTTAAAATACAAAATACTACAAGAAGAATAATGACATTACACTATAATCTTTCTAAACCTATAGAACCAAATAAAATACTGCGCGATATAAAGAAAATGATTCAAGACAAAATGCACACTGAAGGCGTTAAAAATGCTAAAGATATGATTCTTTCGATAGATGTCAAAGAGATTGTTCACGATGTAGAGGTAGCAAAAAGGAGATTAGCAGATGATAGAAAAAATAATCTGTCAGAATAAACATAAAATGATAATTGATTGGGAAGGCGGCTTAGTTTCCGACAGGCCGTGCATCAACGAGGCTACAAAGTATACAGTTGACAATTTTGGTATATTTTATCTCTGTGAAGAGTGTTATAAAGAAGATTGCAAGAGACGTATGGACTCAGATCATCTGACTCTTAAGAATAAAGGTGTATAATATGATAAGTACAAAAGATTATTTATGCAAATTTACACACACAGATAAGAGCAAAAAGATGAAATGTATACTGAGAACTCTGTTCTATCAGTTCCTATTACTATTCGTAGGAGCCTCGGTAGGTTTTATATGCAATGCAGAATATGTTGGCTGGAAGTTTCCTATTGTAGAAAGATCAATCAATAATACTTTCTTTCCTATAGATTTTAACGACGAAGGTGTTTTGCAATGGCTTTACGGTCAAGGTAGATTAAAAGTATTTGGATTAATGGGTAAATACCAAAATATAGAAGTAATTGAAGAGGCAATGGCGGCAGAAGAATGGTATTGGGTTAAGTTTTCTTATACAGACGAAAATGGTGAGAGAAAAACTAAGATAGACCATACTAGAGTTAGATGGAAGCCTTGGGAATATTATTATGAAGATGAAGCTATGACTCCTGAAACTGATGAGTCTATGATAGATTATCTAGAAAACGGTAGCTTAAACAGTAGAGACACTGATAGAGCTTTCAGATTGAGAGATGAATTTAGAATCCAAGAAGGCGAACATAAAATAGAAATGCCTGAATAAATAATTCTCTCTCTAATTGAATACTAACATTTTTATATTTTCGTTATAGGGTATAATAGGTTTTAGGATACTTTGTGTGTCCTAATTCCTACCTATCCTTTATTGAAAAAGAGATTAAAATGTTCAAGAAACTCACCAATTTCTTCCGTTGTCAAAAGCGCAAAGCTTTTACACTCATCGAGCTACTTGTTGTTATTGCCATTATTGGCGTACTTGTTGGACTTTTGCTACCCGCTGTACAGCAAGCTAGAGAAGCTGCTAGAAGAATGTCGTGTGCGAATAATTTAAAGCAACAAGGTCTTGCTATGCATACCTATATGGATGCACAGAGATACTTCCCTGCTGCTGCATGGACTGTAGATTCTGCTGGAAAATCTACCACTGGCAATCGTTCTGGTACAGAGCATAGTTGGAGAGCGTTTGTTCTTTCTAATCTAGAACAAGGTAACACTGGTTATGACTTTAATAAAAACTGGTGGGAGAATACTCAAGCTATTACTTTAAATGCATCTGTATTTATATGTCCAACAGCAGTTCCTCCTGCTGGTGGTTATGCTAATGTTGATGGACCTAGTAGGGATGATGACAGTGCTGCACCAAGTTTAAATCCTAATAATCTTGGATATACAGATTATGAAGTATTTACTGGTGTTAAGGATAAGATCTTTCCTGCACCTGATCCCTATGCAACAAAGGGTGAACATACTAAAGGCTGTCTTGTAAAAGATGCTGTTACTAGAGATGGACATATTAGAGATGGTTTTTCTAATACTCTTATGATTGTAGAGTGTGCAAGTAGACCTGATGTTTATAAGGCTAGTAATGGTAGGTCTCCAACAGGTGATACTAACCAGTGTATTGGATGGGCTGACAGTCTTGGGCCATTTAAACTACACGGCGTTGATGCCAATGGCGACAAGTGCAAAAGCTGTGCTGGAAATGTACCATTTAACGTTATTAATGATGGCGAAGCATACAGTATGCATCCGGGTGTTATGAATACGGTATATGCAGATGGTTCTACTAGAACTGTGAATGATAACGTAGACTTGAGAGTTTTCGCTGGTGCTATTACCCGTGCTGGTGGAGAAGTAGGAAGTATTGATTAAAGTTTTTTGTTGAAAAAATACGATAAGGGTGGTAGAATATAAATAGTTCTACCACTCTTTTTTTTTAGGAGACATAAATGACTTGGCTTGAATTGTATAACTTATTGCACAAAAAGGCAAATGATATTAACAACCTTGATTCTGCTATCTGGAGCAGTCCAGTAGTTAGTCATGACGCTAAAACTGGTGAAGAAAAAGTATTGACAAACATAAACATTGATGGTAAGATCGTACTCGCATATAACCTAGATGCTTTTTATGGAGACGAATAATGATATACGAGATAAGAAATCTGAGCGCATTCTCAAGAAGCATTGGCAAACAAGTTGCTAGAGAAGGTGGGTTTACTGTCAGAGAGTTAAAAACATATATTTCAGTTAAAAATATAAAAAACATTGTAAGGAAATATGCCAACTACAAGAATGAAGCTTTCTATATTGACGAAGAGAGAACTCATTTGGTATGCGAAGAAATATTTGATTGGCTTACAGGAGTAAATCTAGCCAAACTTGCATCAGAAGACTATCTTGATTGTTGGTGGGATAGTCAAAAGAATACTATGATCTTTAAAAAGAAATACAGTGACGAGGAATTTTAATGCCTAAGAAGAAACAGATATCTATAGAAACCATTGAGTATATGCAGAGGACAATAAATGACTTGCTATCAACAAGTATGCCTCAAAATGCCAAGAGGCAGTTATGCATAATGATGGAAAAACTTTCGCAAGACATGAAACAAAAGTCAGATGATTTTCAATATTTATATTGGCTCAAATACGGCAGAATAGATTGGGAAGAAGATAAAGAAAAACACTTCACGAATCTATCCACGGGAGACACAATTAAAATACCAAAAGAATATGTTGTTGGTCCAGATTATAATGATAATGACGATGGAAAATTCATAAGCGACATTCAAGGAGAATGGTCGAGAGTTTATTACTAATCAACGAAAGAGGACGATGATGAAAATTATTTTCAGTTTACTACTTGCGCTATGCGCATCTACATGTTATGCTCATGGAGGGTGGAAGCCTTGTGTAGAACAAGCTCACCCAAATGTTCCTTATCCTTACCCGCAGGTGGTTGTGCCAGCACAACCAGTACAGACTCTAACGACTTTTCCCACACCAATGATCTATTATCAGTGGACTCCCTACTATGTTTTAGAACCAGTAAGACCAAACTATTTTGTATTGTTTCCTAAATTACATACCAAATACGTTCCCACAATACGATGGGTCAACCAACAATATTATTCATACTAGGAGATTATTATGGGAGAATTATTAGCTACTGTTTTAGGATTATTGTTTATTTGTGGATCAGTAAGTATTTTTACAAGTTTGATTGCAGATAAACATTATCAAAAACCGATAAAAGAAAATAGCCTTGACGACGACGCTATAGATGTTATACTAATGGACGACGTATTTGACGAAGCACAAGAATAGGAGAAGCCAAATGGATTTTACAAGGAATCACCCAGACTTTCACGAAAAACTGGCAAGGACTTTGCTAGCACAGGATGAAGAGATCTGCGAAGATGTTGATGTACTTATACAGTATTTGCATGTACACCCATCTGAGATAGACTACTTTATGGACGAATATAATCTATCTATGGACGATGTGGAGGATGAAATTCTATGACAAGAGAACTAACAGTGGGAGACTTGTCAGAACCTGAAGACTTGTCCGAGTGGAAACATCCACTATCACTAGGTCTCAGAAAACTATCGCCTAGCGAGAGAGGCGCATGGTGGGAGAAAAAATGCATCGAACTAATGAAAGAAGATTATGGGCATGTGTTTTCAGGAATAGAAAAATTTAGTAAAAAGAAAGTAATAGAAAGCGAGTCTCATGTCTCTTTAAAATCCGATGCTGTTCCTGATGGTACGTTCAAAAACCAACAAGGCAAACGTAAATATACGGAAGCAAAATGCGCAACCAAAAGAAAAGATGGATCGTATGAGGTGTGCAGGCTAAAAATTTATGACAACGGAGAAAGTGGCAATGATGTTTTTGAATACTTATGCATATCATATGTACATCCAACAGTAGGCGTTGTTGTAAGAAGTATGACTCACGCTGAATGCGTCAAGGGTATACAATTAGGTATATTTAAATACGTAGATTCATGGAATGGGTATGGTTTTAGAATAAATAATTTTGAAAATTTTTGTGTTGATGAATTAACAATGTATGATGGTCTTGGCTGTATTGGAGTGCATGAGCGTGGTGAATGAGAGGGAGTGTAGTCCAAAGGCAGAGACAAAGGACTTAAAATCCTTCCAGTGCGGGTTCGACTCCCGCCACTCCTACTCTTTAGATTGTATATGATTATGAATTTAGATTCTTTTAAACAACTTAATACACCCACAAAACAATATAGACATTGCAACAATATACTTAACAGGTATAAACAAGAAATACTTGCGGGATCAGAATTAAAGGGTGATGATTTAAAGATTATGCTTTATGTTTTGAGTATGCATCCAGACTCACTCAAAATTAGTAACGCTAAAACAATATTTGTAAAACGTTCCAAAAAATCAACAAGATATACAAGTTTCCCACACTGTTGTTTTCATGTATTGTATAAAGATGGAAGAGTAGACGATTTTAGTTACAAAAAGTGCCTATACGACTTAACAAAACAATCGACAGAGTACGCCAAGACTATGATTGTAGATATAACTACAAACCACCAAGACATTTTAATAAAAGAAGGGCTACAACCTATACCAACAGAGATTGTAAATGTTGAACAAGACTCAATAAATATGAACACTATGTCCAAAATACAAAAGGGAGATTGTTGCGTATATTTTTTATGGCAAAATAACCAAATGTACTATGTTGGATATTCTGGAAATTATATAAACAGAATACTTTTGTATGAACACGATAAAATACCAAGACCAGATAAAACTTATTATTGCTATATTAGATATGACTGCGAAGATGTAGCAAAGAAGTCAGAATCTAAATACATTAGTGTAATCAGGTCAAATCAAATGTATCCAATAATAAACTGTCATACTTAATTACGGGGTGTTAAAAGTTTTTTGAACGTTAGTTACTTTAACTTGAAAGGTTGATAATGAATAGTAAAAGTTATTTTTTAGTCGCAGCGTTTGCGAGTTTTGGATTGAGTGTTTCCTTGTGGTTTCTTGGAGATCAAGAGATTGCAAAGCAACAAGGTATTTTTGTAGGGTTGTGGGTTCCTAGTATTCTAACACTAGGCACTTACTTCTGTCCCGCTTGTGATAAAAAGGATTAATTATGGATAATATGACACTGTTTTTCTGCGGTGTTGTTGTTACCCTCATTGCAGGAATGGGAGTAGTAACCAGCGAAGTCTTCCTTGGTTATAAGCGTTTTATGCGTAAATATAAGCGGGAAGATAAGCAAAAAGTATTTAAATTTAAGTAAATACTAGGCTCTATAGTTCAATGGATAGAACAGCGGTCTTCTAAACCGCCAATGTGGGTTCGACTCCCGCTGGGGCTATTATGTGTATATTATCATAGCATTTTCACACACGGAGACTACTGTTATGAGTAATAAAATTATTTTTCGTACAGCACTATCGTTTTATTTATCTTTCTTTACATTACTTGGATTTGGCAATCCACCAAATAGAATGATTTTCTTGATGAGCAAACCAAGACCCCAACTAATTATTTTTTCTGCTGATTGGTGTTCTCCTTGTCAAAAAGCAAACAAAGCAATGCAGGAAGATGTAGAATTAAAAAGAATAGTAGATAGTTATGATGTGGTACAATATAATTTCGATATCGCCATGCCAATGAGAAGAAAATACAAAGTAAATAAAGTTCCTACATTCATTGTATTGTCAGAAGGCGAAGAAATAAGACGACACGTTGGATTTGACAGTTCGGAGAAATTAAAAAAATTCCTAGACTAAATTATGTTAAGAATCATTCTTACCATTTTATTATCATTACCAGTATCTACAGCATTATCGCAAAACAATGGTATACAATTTTTTGAGAAGAATATTAGGCCAGTTTTAAATACACAGTGTTATTCATGTCATTCTTCTAATTCTAAAGACGTTAAGGGTGGTTTATCCCTTGATACTAGACAAGGTGTATTGAATGGTGGAGATTCTGGCCCATCTGTTGTTCCCGGCAAGATAGATGAAAGTTTATTATTAGACTATATTGAGTCTGGAGACATGCCACCAGACAACCCACTAGACGAAGACGTTGTAAATAATTTTAGACAGTGGATAAAAATGGGTATGCCTGACCCAAGGTATAAGCCTGAGAATAGGGCTATAGAATTAAGGCAGGCTAGAAATTTCTGGGCATTTAAAAAGGTGACTAGACCTCCTGTAGCTAAATATGATGACGGCACAGAAATAGATGCCATGTTAAATTTAGAAATAGAAAAACATAAATTAAAACCTGTAGACTTAGCCGATGATTATACTATTGTTCGCAGATTGTATTTTGATTTGATTGGTTTGCCACCAAGTATTGAGCAGATAAAAGGCTACACAGATGATACTTCACAAGATAAATATGAGAAGTTAGTTGATAGTTTATTGCAGGACAATGGATTTGGAGAAAAATGGGGACGACATTGGCTTGACATAGCAAGGTTTGCAGAATCATCTGGACAAGATAGAAATTTAATTA
>TARA_Y100000385_G_scaffold291112_1_pt1 | contig 11537 bp, 14 predicted proteins | sample TARA_Y100000385 | Tara Oceans TARA_Y100000385 (sample SAMEA2620980) | marine metagenome | biome: marine biome (ENVO:00000447); feature: surface water layer (ENVO:00002042); material: "saline water (ENVO:00002010), including plankton (ENVO:xxxxxxxx)" | depth 5 m
TATGTTTTCATCCAATTTAGGAGCAGCAACCATATCAGCATGAAAAGCCATTATAATGTCTGTTCGAGCCATTTCGATTCCTTTATCAAACATACCAACAATACCAATACGATCTGGTCCTGGATTGTGATACATAATTAAATCATCATCCCCTAAGTTATCAATCCATTCTTGAGTACCATCTATACTAGCATCGTTTAATACTAATATTTCATGTTTAGTTTTTAAACTACGAATTGATTTATATGCTAATTGTAGAAATTCTAAATTATTTCTGCTTGGTATTACGAATGTTATTTTTTCCATCTATCTAAAAATATTTGTTCAGAATGATATTTTTTATAATTTTCTTTTGCTATTATAGAGCATTTATTATAAAAATCTTTATCATTTTTAAGTAATATAAGTTTTTCTTTTGCTGTAGCCAAATCACCTAACTTAACTGTTAAGTGGGGGTGGCAATTTTCTTGTGTATCTAATCCTTCATAACCAATACAAGGTATGCCTAGATAAGCACAATTTAAAGCAAATGTACCCGCAGCATGTGTTCTCATTAAATGAATACCATATTTAAATTGACTTAAAGTATGTATCCATTCTACCCAATTCATATAAGGTAGATGATTTAAGTTAGGCATTTGTTCTTCACCTTCGATTTTTCTTCCCATACTTGGAATATAAAGAGGACAATCTGCTTCTTGGGCAATTACATACGAGTCAAACCCACCATACCAACTACAAAAATTACCCCCTATAATAATATTTTTTCTGTCGTTTTTATGAGTCAAAACATAACCATCTATTCCATCTTCAATCATTAAACTAGGTAAAATTTTACATTTTTTGCCTGTTAAACCTTTATAGTATTTTTTGTCTGATTCATTATGAACAAACATAATGTCCGCTTCTTGTATAGTATTAAAATACCATATTTGTTGATTTAATGGATAATCTTGCCAATACCAATTAGGACCTTCTTGCATTACTGCTACCTTATCGCAATACTGTTTTAATTTATTTATATCAAATTGAGGGTTATTTTTTGGGATTATTACAATACCTAAATCGTATTGTTGGTTTGGTGGTTGGTTTATATTCCAGTGGTCTGCTTTTAAAGCACACATCCAAGCAAATTCTACTCTCATATTATCATGGGTTCTAAGTACTTTTCCTTGAAACCCCATTTCTGTAAAAAATGCTATTTTCATAAGTATAATTCTTTATATGTTCTTTCCATCCAATAATCTACATGTCTATCATTTTGGGGTATAGCATTAAAATGATATATCCAACCTGCTTCTAAAAATCTTAACTCATCAGGAAACCAAGAGTGACCAGGGATATGTAGTAGACTTTTTTTAAATAAATCTTGTAAGTTATAACATTCAGGCAAATAAACAGTATCTATATTATTTTGTTGGGTTAAATAATTTATAATTGTCTGATCTGTTCCTGCTTTTATTTGTTCATTTAATCTATTTATTTCATCGATATTTAAAGTATAATATTCTTGAACTTTAGTATAAAAAGGAATATGTTTTTTACTTGTTATTTGAAAACCACCATTAAAATACTTCCAAGATTTGACTTTAGGTTCATTAGGAAATAAAGCATCACCCCACTGTCCTATACTTCTTGTAACCCATTCATAACAGCCATTATTAACTACTACTCCAAATTTACCTTCTGTTTCATTAAAAAAATTAGGACAATCTGGATGTATAATAGTATCAGCATCAACTATTAATACTTGTTCGTATTCTACTTCGTTGTGTTTTAATATATCATGAACCCAATAACGTTGTAGAGTTATCTTAAATTGGTTAGGATCCATAATAGGTTCACCCCATTCAATAACTTTAACATTATCATATTGTTCTGACCATTTTTGCCAACTTTTAATAGAATAATGGTAAGGTGTACTTCTATTATCTCCTAAACTTATATTGGGAATGAATACTATATTCATTATATCATTTCTTTAATCTCTTCTATTGTAAATTTATCAGCTTCTTCAGAACTAATCCCATCAGATAATACTTTTTCATGTAAATTTTCTCCTGGTTGCATACCAATTTGTTTTATCTTTAAAGTACCTCCTTCTGGTAAATATTTTTCTGCCATAGCGGTTAATAAATCCCCCATTCTTATTGATTTCATTTCTGGAACAAAAGGTTGTGAATCTGTAGCATTAGCTAAACAATCAAAAATTAAATCAACTGCTTGATCTACTGTCCAATAAAATCTGGTTGCTTCTGGTTCTGTGATTATGATTTCTTTATTAGCTTCTAGTAGATCTTTCCATTTACATAAAACTGAACCTGTTGAATATAATACATTACCATATCTTACAGTTCTATAGGTATGTTGAGGGAAATTTTCTTCAAACTGATGAGTTAATCTTTCCATTAAAAATTTAGTAGCACCATATACACCAGACACTATTGCTGTTTTATCAGTGCTAATCATCATAATATAATCTAAATCTATTTTAGATGTTAATTCTAATAAATTTAAGGATCCTATAAGATTACTTTTAATACACTCTCTAGGTTGATCTTCAGCTATTCCTACATGTTTAAAAGCAGCTAAATGAAATACAGCATTTATGCCCTTTAATGCGTTTCTTAGATCAAATGGGTCTGCTATATCTCCTGTGATTATTTCTACTTCAGGGTGTGTTTGTTTTAAATCAATTAATTTTCCTTCATCTCGAGCTATGGTTTTTACCTTGCCCCCTTCTTTAAGAATTCTACCAATAAGGCATCTTCCTAAAAATCCTGAACCCCCCGTTACGAGGTATGTTTTTCCTTTTTCTATGTTGTTTATCATGTTAGTAATCATTTAAATTTTCTCTTATTTTTGACAATTTGTCCCAAAGGTTAGTATTTTGTTCATTTGGTCTTTTCATAAATCTAGCTTTGGGTCTAGTTTCATTAAAAGATTTTTCATTTAGTAGATAAGAAGTTAAAAAAGTTTTTCTATAATTTTTAACTTCAGGTACTCCGTGGTAAGATTTTTCAGTGTTTTCAAATACTAAAATCCTATTATATTTTGGTGCTACTTTATCTATACATTCAGTCATATTATCATTCCATACTTCAGTGTATCCACTGTCTTTTTCTGTCCATTCTTTATTTACATAACCTACTAAAGTTATTCTTTTTTCGGTTCCTAAATGTGGGTGTTTTCTAGCATCACTGTGAATAGATTGGTAAGCTCCTGGTAACATAGCTCTTATCCCCGCCCATTGTCCAATTTCATTGTGTGTGTCATTTGTTAAACCTTCTAATCCTGTTATGTTTTTTAATATGTCCACAAAGTTTTGGGAATTTAATTCATTTATTACTTCTAAACACATAGAAGGTAATTGTTCCTTATTTGATATACCCATCATACCTTTCTCAAAAACATTATCTTCACCATGAAAAGTGTCTCTAAATCTATACCAGTTTTTATTATCTATATCAGGATATGATTCTGAGAATTTTCTACACGTTTCTGTAGTAAGGAAATCATCAATAACCACATATCTGTATGGTTTTTTAGGGTCGTTAAATGATAATTTTATATCTTCTATATTGAGGTTATTTATATATTTCATTTTTATTTATTTTTTATTATTACAATATTTTTATCATAATATTCAATAATACCTACTTCTTCAAATATTTGATTAAGTTTATTTAATAGGTTATTAATATTTAGTCTACCTAAATCTTCAATAACATATGTAAAATTTTCTGTATTAAGATGGGGTAAAAAACATCCTGTAGCTTTAATGATTGATTCTTCTGTATGGTGACCATCATCTACTATAAGATTAATTTTTTTAGACTTAAATAAATTATTTGCTAATACTGTATCAGGGGTATAACTATCAAATTCATATATATTAGGGTCTTGGTTTTCAAACGCTCCTTTATCTTTTAAATTATTTAAATTATCATAAAAATTTTTAGTATATATATCAAAGCCATATATTTGGGGGTTAACCAAATATTTATCAATAACTGCTAAACCTGTTCCACTAAGTATACCAATTTCTACATACACACAGTTAGTGTTTACATAAGGAGTTAGATATTTATTATATAACTTACCATACTGATTTGTATGAAATCTATCTCCTCCTTGTTCTGTTTTAGAATTTATAGGGGGGCTACTTACCCCATGGTTATGTTTAGGGGTATAAAATAGACTTTGTAGTTCTTCTAGTGTTTTTTTCATAATTATTATTTTTTTCTACACCAATCTCCCGTGTGTTCTATAACTGGGGGGTAAGGTACTTTTCCATACATGTATGTACCAAACATCGAATGGGTTTTTTCCATACCATGTTCTTTGATACATCTTTCAGTTAATGGTTTGATATCTCTTTCTAAGAAACTTAAACCATGTGCTTTATCTTTAGGAGTGTTCATTTCAAGTAATGGTATATAAAATTCTTTTGCGGCATCCACTCTCATTATATGGGGATTACCTGACCAAAAAGATATTCTAGTTAGTGGGATAGTAGCTTTAGGTAAAGAATTTTCAGTTTCAAAATATACTTCCCATAATGTGTGAGAGGGATAAGGTCTTCCATCTAAAGGGAATCTTGAAAATTTTAAATAAGATATTTCTTTACATTCATCTAAAGTCTTAATAATTTCATTTATTTTTACGTCATATATAAATTTCCAATCATGTTCTAAAAACATCATATAAGGAGTATCTATATTGTTCATAGCACATTCCCAATTACCTCTTAAAGTCTCACCTGTGTTTTTAACTATTTCTACATCTAGTTCTGGTATAAAATTATTTAGATTTTCTTGTATTTTACTTACATATTTTAAATATAATTCAGGATATAATCTTTTCATAGCAGCATCTATATAAATTTGATACTTAACTTCTTTTAAATTAAGAACTTCACTAGTAGATTTAATAGTATCAATTAACATTCTATTATCTAGGTGGGGGTTAGTATTTGCTTCTATGATATGTGTAAATACACAAACTGTTATCTTTTTTCCTAAATTCATTTTTTTATTTTTTTTATTTACCATCTTTTAACCCCTCCTCCTTTAAGATGTACTATATAATTGTCTTTTGAGTTTATTACATTTTTTATAAAAGAGGTTGTTCCTTGTGTTATTTTATTATATTTAGGCCCTGCATCAAATACAGTAATATCAAACCCTAACGATTTATTATTTACTGATTCTTTATTTAAATTAATACAATGCATAAAATCTTGATCTACCCACCAATCAAGGTTTTTTAAATCTTTATTATGTGGGTGGTTTAATCTAAAATTAACATAAGGGGACCATGTAGGATTTTTAATTTGTTCTATAAAATAATTTAAGAAATTTTTAGCTTTTTGGTTGTTATTAAAACCTATAACTCCCCCATTTGTTGATACCCAACAATCATAACCTCGAGTAGTATAAAGAACATCAAAACCCTTATTAAATACCTTAAATGGATCTTTACAAAAAATAGTATCCCCATCACATACAAATAAATTACCATCTTCAGGAATATGGTTTATTAATAATTCATATATTTGTTCTATTTTACAGGTCATTCTTCTATTAGAAAAAATACTTATAGGAAATTTAATTACTTTTACATTTAATTTTATTAATAATTGTATTGAATCCTCATCTAAATCAGGAGTCATAACAAATATATCACAATTTTTTATATTATCTTTTATAGATAATATACTTCTATATATGTCAGAGGTGTTATTAATTACACCACTCCATATAAACATTATATTATTTTTCATTTTTGTGTTTTATTAGTTTAGATTTTAATTTGTCTACTTCTATTGGCCAAGCTTTATTTGCTATTTGTTTAAAACCATTTTTTACCTGTTTATAATCTGTTAATGTTAAAAAATTATCATATACATTTTCTCTATACCAATGGTCTTCTAATATATTAACATCTTCAAGAACATATTGGTTTATATTATATCCTAAATTTTTCATTATTTGACTACCCACCATTATAAAAGTATCATCCAAACCATAATGGGTAAATGAATCAGGTATATCTATAAGTCTTAGTAAATCTGCAGTGAATAAGTTAAATAACCCACCACCAAATTTTATAGTATCTATTGGTCTAATTGATGGTTCTTTAGTTATATTATTTTCCATATACATGTCATACGGGTCTGTAGTACCCCATAATGATTTGCTTCTATCCGCTGTTGTGCCATCTTCATGGTATACTCTTGGGGTATTTCGCGTAACTGGGTTAGAAATAACATCCCATGATGGGTCCCATCCTTGTATTAATTCAGCTGATATAATGTAATGGTCATCTGTTATTGTTTTAGCTGCTTCTAAAGCCATATACAAACATGTTTGGTTTATAAACATATCAACATCTACCCATAAAAAGTGAGTTACATCTGAATTTTCTCTAAGTGCATTTCTTCTTACAGAATTAATACCTGTTATTTCGTGTGATATTTTAAATTGGTTTTCAAATGTTGATATTTTTTCTATATATTTAAACTTTTCAATAAAAAATTCTTTAGTTAATTTAGATTTTTCCCAATTTGTATAATGATCTGATAAATTTAATGTTAAATCTAAAATTATTTTATCTTCTTTATCTACAAAATACGACGCTCTTTTTAAATCGTGTATTAATCTATAACATTGATCTATCTCTCTAGGGAGAATATGCATTACTATTTGTGTTTTCATATTTCTTTTATGCTTTTAATTCTTTTAATTCTAGGATCACATGGATTTACTTTTGATATCATTTTAAAATCAATATTATTATTAATACAAAAATCATATAAATGGTGAGAATTATTAATAACATCTTCTGTTCTTGTTTTATTTACACCTTTCCCTGAATCCACAGCAAAACTCACATCTTTATGTTTAAATACATGTTCACCTGTTGTACTATCCCATCCTATAGTTGTTATGTCTTTACATCCTAATAAAAGGGCCATAGGCATTGCTTGTTCCCATAAAATCGAAGTACCCCACCACGATTGAGGTTCATCTTGTAACATTAACATTTTATCATAATTACCCATATGAATACATTCTTCGTAAGAAATAAATGGTGGGTTAACTACAGGGACCCATATATCACAAGGGTGGGGTTTTATAGCTAATTTTTCCATTTGTTGAGGAACATAAGATTTAGATAAACCATAAAATATAATAGTATCCATATGTTCATATTCAAAACCTTTATATTTATCAAAATTATATGTATTAACTATATGAAAATCTGACTGCCCCTTAATATAATCATATCCCTGTTTAATTGATAGTATTACTATATCATCTCTATCGTGTAATAATTTTAAATCATCAATATGATTAGCTAAAGTAGGACCTGTAGCTATTATTACTGCTTTTTTCCCTTTAAATTTATCTTTTAAATGATTTAATCTTTCTTCTATAGATTCAAGATTTAAAATATCTTGTTTTAATTTTTTAGTTATTGAATTCATTAAATATTTTTATATAATTGTTCTCCTACTTTGAATTGCCACTCTTCATCTATATCAAAAGCTTCTAATTCATTCATTACAAATAATTCAGGTTCCATTGGTGATTTAGTATCAATAAAATATCCATCTTTTATTATATCCATTCTACTAGCATATAAACAATGAGCAGCTTCATAAACAGGATCTACATATTTTGTATTCATTGTTGTTTTACCTCCCCAATCTGTTATTGGTTTTTTATTTTTATCCCAATAATATGTTTTCTTTTCAAACACAGCAAAAGCTCCTTCTTTATCTGAATTTATAAAACTTTCTATAAATTTATCAATTGTCTCTATTTTTAATAAAGGATTACATGCACTTATTAATATAACATATTCATAAGGTAATTGATTATGCCACTCCCATAATTTAAGAGGATTGGATTCTTCCAAAGATGATTCTTTAGATCTATTAAATATATTAATATTATGTTTTATAGCTACATTTTTAAGTTCTTCTTCGTAGGAAGATAAATAAATATCTTTTTTGGATATAAAATTAGATTTAGATAATTTATTAAATAATATATCTAATAAAGTAGTATTAGCAAAAGATCTTAACATCTTCCCAGGTATTCGTTGAGAATTCATTCTTGCTTGTATTATTATGCATATATTATCTTTTGCCATTATTTGCTAATTTATCTAATAATTGACTTATTTTACTATCGCTTTTATTAATTTCAGCTAATACAGGTCTTGCTTCTTCAGGAGCATGTTTAAAAGCTATTCTTAAAACATCCATCCAATTTTTATTATTTTTTGTTCTAACGTCCTCTACAGCGTCTATTATTTCTAAATCTGTCATTTGTTTTAATTTATTTACGGGTATATCCCATGATTTTATACCAGGAAAATCTTTTTTATAATGTATGGTGCCTTTTCCTTTTTGTTTTATTGCTTTCAAGTTACCTTTAAAAATATCATCAAAAGAATCAATAAATAAGGTTTCAATTTCGTTTTTTAATTTATTATAGGATGATGATAAGGTTTCATTATCATTAAAATTTATTTGTTTTTGGATAAAAATATCACCTGTATCTATACCTTCATCTATAGCATGTATTGTTACCCCCTTAGGTGTATTCTCTACCCAACTCCAATAGTTGGGATCTGCTCCCTTATTGTAGGGTAAAAACGATATATGTAAATTAATTATAGGATTTTTAGCAGATTCAATGTGTTGTTTTTTAAGAATATGTCTATACCCATAACTTATTACCCAATCATAAGAAGATATATCCTTTATAATATCTTCAGTTTGAGTTATATTATATAGCTGTAAAAAATCTAAGATTTTGCTTTTAGGTCCTAAATATAATATTTTCATATAAATTCATCTGGTTTATAGTTTTTTGTTGATGTTTCCCCCAATATATTAAACCATTCCGAAGCAGCCACATTACCTTTTAAATAGGGTCTTTTAGTTGTAATATTGTCTATTGTGAGTATTTCTCCTATTTTTATATTTGATTTTGCTACTATTGATCTCCTAGCTTTAACAAAATTTAATTCAGATTTACTATATTCTCCTTTACTACCTCCTAACATTGTTTCGGTTAATCTTATGTTATCTACCATTTCTTTTAACTTATGAGGTTCTAAGGCAAATGCATGATCAGGGCCAGGTAAGTTATTATCTAATGTAAAATGTTTTTCAATTACTGTGGCACCCATAGCTACTGCTAGTGAGGGGGTTAATGTTGATTCTGTGTGATCTGATAATCCTATAGCGTTTACATGTTTAAACCCATATAATGTTGTCATAGAATTTAAATTTATATCTTCTATGGGGGTAGGGTAAGCATTATTACAATGTAATAGAGTTAAATCATTACCGTATTTTTCTATTATATTTAAAATATGTCCTATTTTATTAAGTTTAAATCCTATACCAATAGAAATAATTAAAGGTAAACCGGTTGATGCTACCATGTCTACAAATCTCCAATCTGTAGATTCAAATCCTGCTATTTTTAACCGCTTAACACCTAAATTAACTAATTCATCTACTGCTTGTTCGTCAAAAGGTGTAGACATAAATTCAATATCTATTTCATCACAATACTGTTTTAAGTCTTTTTGCCATTCACGAGGTAATTCAATATCTTTTATTAATTGATTTATGTTTTTATAACCTGCAAAATTAGGTGTATTTTTACTATATAATGTTTCTGATGAGTATGTTTGGAATTTTACGGCGTCTGCCCCCGCCCATTTAGCTGTATTTATTAATTTTAGTGCTTGATTAAAATTTCTATTATGATTAGCTCCTGCTTCTGCTATTATAAATGTTTTCATCATATAGGGGTAAGTTTACAATTAATTTATGTAGTTTTTCAGTGTTAGGTAAATCACAATCATCGTTTATTAATTTTGTTTTATGAATTAAAGGATAATGTTTAGATGTAGGGTATTTTTCTGTTAATTCTTTAACACTGTTAGGGTTGCATATTAATGTATCAAAATAATATGATGATTCTGTATCGTGTATTAATAACCTTCCATTTAATTTAAGATCTTTAACCATATTATGGCATTGTTTTCTTACTCTTAGATTATCATTATATCTTTTTAATTGAGTTAATGCAATTCCCGCGTTTAAATTATTCATATAAAACTTAAAACCATTAGTAACCACATCATAAGTTCTATTTATATTTTCTCTACCAAAATTTCTATATAATATAAAATAGTCTGCTGCTTTTTTATCTTTAGTAGAAATCATACCACCATCTGATGCTGCTATAGGTTTAAAAGGGTGGAAAGAAAAAAAAGTAAAATTACTTTTTATAGTGGGGGTGGCACAATGTGCTGAATCTACTACTACTATTTCATTATATCCCCCCTTAATATCATTAAAACCTGGAATATTACTAACTCCCCCATATAATATAGGCATTAATACAGGAGTTATACCCCCATCACTATATCTTTCACATCTCTCTTTTCTTTTTTTATAATAATCATCTATATCAAATAATAAATTATCATTAACATCTACAAAAATTAAGTTATGTCCAAAATGTTTAGCAGCCCAAACAGGGGATATAAACCCAATTGAAGTTGTGTATACATCACAAGCCCCATACTTTTCCTTTAAATAAGCAAAAATCATAAAAGCAGCACCACTAGCTGAATTAGTTGCTATATTATATTTTTTATTACTATAAGAAGAAAAATCTTCTTGAAATTTATTAACTAGTTGTCCATATCCTAAGTTTCCTGATTTTAGAACTTCAGATATATAATTTATATCTTCTTTTAAAAAGGTAGTTTTAAATAAATTCATATTATTTTTGAAAAGAATAATTAATCCAACTAGCTTTATGATTAGTAATAAAATTAGAAGTAAGTACTATTGAAGGGAATTGATTTTGAATAATTTCGTGAAAAGGACCCCACCAATATCTATCTACTTCTCCTCTGTATTTTCCTTTAGATGTGTGTGTGGGCATATAATTTTCATATCCTAAAATATTGCTTTTTGATACTCTAAATATTTCATTTAAAACTATGGGGAGTGAATTTTGTGGGTGTTGATGGATTAAAACGCCACAAGTAAAAACAATATCGAATTCCTTATCCTTATAAGGTAAATTTAACATAGTTCCTTCAGTAATAGTGGCGGAGGGTATGTTTGTTTTTGCTTCTTCTACTGCTCCTTTAAATATTTCTATACCATGAAGGTTATTAAACCCCATTTCTTTAAGTATAGCTAAGTTAGTTCCGTTATTACACCCACATTCTAGTATTTTTGAGTTTAAATCAAAAGAACGAAATAAATCAAAAAACTGAGTTCTTGTTAGAGCTCTTTCTGTGGGTTCAAATAGATTTTTTTCTAAATATGATTGGCCTATTTTTTCAGACCAAAATATTTCTTGTGGTGTTTTTGTTAATGTCATATTATTTATATAATAAAAAAAATTATAATATCCTAATTATATTATAAAGTGTCGTAAAAATTATTTTGTGCTTCTTGACGTTTAATATCTTTTGGGTGA